>ENA-OUQH01000010-OUQH01000010.1-human-gut-metagenome-genome-assembly--contig:-NODE-10-length-207178-cov-36.608986_pt1 | contig 207178 bp, 170 predicted proteins | sample MGYA00237948_ERZ548828 | MGnify/ENA primary metagenome ERZ548828 (study PRJEB26490, sample SAMN05194711) | human gut metagenome | biome: terrestrial biome; feature: human-associated habitat...
CTGAGTTCCAAATATATCTAAAATACATTTCTGTACTTTATTCAAAAAATATCATTTTAAGGCTTGACTTTTAATAGTTAGTCTTCCTACTACTAAATAGTTTCAAGCAAGTTAAATACAACTAAGTTTATAAAATCCCTCATACAGTTATTCCCAATGGAATCACCTCTTTTCCCATTTAATAAAACAGAGTTACTAAATTTAAATAATCCTTAAAGTTTTGCTTTCTATTGTAAAGCAATTAAATATTGGTCTGTTTTTCGTTCATTTTAAGACTGAACATACTTGTTCTTCTCCATCAAAAATACTCCTATTAAAAAAAATACTATAAAAATGATTTGAGTGATATACCAATTAATTCTATAATTTTCTGGTAGTATTCCCAATACAATAATAGAAAACTTTTGAGGTAAAGCATGATTAACACATAAGAAATAATAGCCAATCATTACTGTCATACCTCCTAAAGCAGATTTTAATAAGTGCATCAGAAAAAATGTCATTATACCTGCTAAAACACATTGAAAAAATATAACTGGTACATTAAAAAAGTATTTTTCACTTATTAATGCAAGAATAATGGCATACGGTAAGAATAAAACTACTGATAGAATCGTATTACTACTAAACCACATATTCTTTTTAATACGCATATTACAATATGAAATTTCTTTTAACTCTGGACTAAGAATCCATCGAAATCCCAAATATTGAAACCAGATTTCAATTAATATTAAAAACTCCTGTGCTGAATCAAATATCTTAATTAAGATAGACTCATCTGCATTGACTAATAGCTGATAATGATTCGGTAATAGAAAAAAATATATAAATACTAGCGGTAAGAAATACATAATACGTTGAGTATGTAGGTGTATTTTCTGAAATTCATAAATATTATTCAGCATGCAATTCCTTCTCTTTCAATATTAATAAATATCCATCCTCAATGTCTACCTCACATGCACTATATTTCTCCATGTTGCTAATATCTCCTAATAATAAAACTTTTACAATTTTTTCATTTTTCTCATTATCTCGAATCAAATAGTTTTCAATATAAAAGGGACTCTTTAAATTGCTTAATTCTCTTTCTGGAATTTTGTATACTCTTCCAGAGGCTAATGATGCTATTTCATTTGAATGTGCAACTTTTAAAATTTGACCTGACTTTATAATTATTACTTCATTACATAAATACTTTATATCCTCTATCAAATGAGTGGATAATAGTATTTACGTTCGTTTCAAAATTCACTCAAACAGATATGAAAAGTCATCAATATTGTAATCTCTAACTTCATAAACGATGTCATTCACTTTGACTTTATTATCCATAAAAGATATTAGAGTAATTTCTCCCCCCTTTTTTTCTATTTTAATCAAATACTGCCATCCTTTATCTTTTTCATCTGTTATTTCTTTTAACGAATACGAATTAAGTTTACTTATCAAATCCTCAAATTTTTCTTTTTCTATTATAACATCTTGTTTCTGTCCAGTAGTTTGAGTTGATACTGTAATCTGTTCTATCCCATCTATCTTTATGTTCATAGATTTTTCATCTCCTAAATTATTCGAAATACAACCTACTAAAAGCACAAGGGATATAGTTACAGCAATTAAATGAAATATCTTTTTCATAGCTAGTCTACCTCTTTAATTAGTAAAATGTATTGTTCCGTCTAAATAGGTAGTGCTTGGTTCAATCCAAACATTATTATTTCCCCATCCATTATTTACAATCACATAATTACCATCAACAGGGCTAGTAAAATATCCATGTCCAATAATCCAATGATCACCAAATGTAGGATGATTAGTCGTTCCGATAATAATCGGTCTACTCCTATTTATTTGAGTCTTTACTCTTGAAAAACTAAAGCTAGTTATAGCGTTTGCACTATTGTTAACATTTCTCGCATTAAAATAATTGTCTAAGCCATTATCTAAATTACTATAAGTCGTGCCACCAGAACCTACATACTGTTGCATTAAAGCAATTAAAGCGTTTTGCCCTATACTCCCACTTGGAACATAGTTTGTGCTAACATAGTCATAATAATATCTCATACAAATTGCACTAGCTATTGAACCACAATGTCCACCTGAAATATACCATGTTTTTAGAGAACCATTGATATACCTTTCTATGTTCACATGTCTCAATTGGTTTTTCAAAGTATTTTCTAGGGTTCTAATTGATTCTTCTTTATCAGCAATCTCTTCTTTAGAATATACATTTTCAAACTGTTCTATCCTAACACTTGAATTATCTTTTAAAGATACAAACTCTTCTCCAACCTTGCTATAATAACTTAGTACCCCATTATATATCGGATTTTTAACATTATCGTAAGGATTCGAGTTTTCAAAACTCAACTCTGGAATAGTTAAATCTTTTATATTCACAATTATATAACCATTCTCTGGCATACTAAACGATACAGCTTCATATTCTCCGTTCAAATTTTTTAACAAAATACCTTCTTCTAATAATGCAGGTTTCCCCACACTATTTAGAAACATTTCTGCTCGTGTTTTAGCGATATTTACATTTTCACTTGGATACTTGCTATCATATTCTTCTGCAAATACAGTAACCGAGCTAAACAGCATAACAACTGCCAATAATGCACTAAAGGTTAAACCAAATAATTTCCGAATAAACCGCTCCATATTTTCCTCCTTGTTTTTTGAAAATTCTACACACTACCTCAAAAATTAGAATCATAGTCTGCCAATTATCTATCTCCATTTTTGTATCTCTGAGGATTACTATAATACATAAAATCTCACCTCTCTTTTTCATTTTAATCAGTGAAACAACTTTTCATCATATTACTATTCAAAATATCTTCCAACTCTCTGGCAAAAGAAACTGATAAGGAAGAATTGTATTCACCATGATTTTCTGAAATTTCAAGTATAGCAACTATATCTTCGTTTTGTAACACTGGAAAACAACTCGAATTGGTGTTTTCCTCAACGTTAAATACTGTAAAGGGTTCCCCAAGAGAATACTCTTCTACAGCACCATTCAAATCTCCAATCTCCACTAATGCATGTAAATGCTTCGGAAATACGTTCGTTGCATATTCAAGCAATTCCGTCTGAGTTTCTAGGCTCCTTACTCCATTAACAGAATTCCCATCAGCGAACACAGGCACACCCCCACTAGCGTAATTGCCAAAGCCAATAATATTGATAGTACTTTTTTTATAGTATCAATCTCTCTTTCTGTTGTTTTATACTCACTCTTTCACTTTCAAAGCGAGCCCCATCTCCGTTTTTATACCTCTGAGGATTACTGTAGTTCATAAAGCTTCACCTCCCTTTTTCTATTTTTATCAGCGAACCAAGTTACTGACGATTATCACATTCGCAGCCTGTACACAAATACTCTCCTGTTTCATCCAAGTCAAATATTTTATAGATACAATTATCTAAAGCTCGCGCAATCTGGCTGGCTACTTTTACAGATGGCTCTATTTCGCTCTTTTCAAGTAGACTTATATCCTACCGGATATGCACAGCCATGTTTTGCGAATGCACCATATAAATTGTACCAAACCATTGAGGCATTAATACCTCCACCATTAATACTCATTTGTTCAGAAAGATTCAATTCTTCCATTGTTTCATTTAATAATTCCTTCGCTTTATTCCTTTTTAATTGATTTACTCTATAATCTTTATAATTTCATCATCTCAGAAATACTATCCACCGACAAAATAAACCTTGATATACCGGTATATAGACTTTTTTCTACACTACTCTAACACCTAATTTACTGTAAAATCTGCATATAATGTATATTCTTTTTGATTCACATACACTTTTTTTGTAATACGATATTTTTCATCCTCATCAAAATTCCCAAACAAATTCAAGTTACAATTAAATTCGTGGTATGAACCAGCTCTAATTTGTATTCCCAAATCATTCCACACAATATTTGCGGGCATATCTTCCCATTGTTCGCCATTTAGTTTGCTTATCCAATATTCATCCCCTACTGTAATATCATACATAGAATCATTCTTCACTATAATAATGGTATTTTCTAATGACGTAGCTTCAATACTTGAATTAGCTAAACTTATTTTAATTTGATCAGATACATCCTCTTCATTGTTCAGATTTTTTTGCTGTTCAATTTTTTGAGAAGGTCATTAACTTTTAATATGTTCTTTCCGCCGATATCGGAGATTTACTCTCTGTCCCTGCTTTTATTGATGCGACAACCCTATATGTTCCTCTAGATACCGAATAAGTCTCTGCTATAGTTGCATTTCTTCCTGAACCGCTAGATTCCCATGATTGCACATACACCCACGATCCAGACACCTTTTTCTGCAATGTTACTTTAACGTATGCATTCGTTACCCCTTTTTTTCCCCTGACAAAACCTGTTACACTCGCTTCTCCTGAATCTGATATAGTCAATTCTGTTCCGTATGAGGATATATAATCCATTCTCGGCTGTATCTGTTTGTCAGAGACCTCCATAGCATGCGCCGTAATTGGTATGATTCCAACACAAACAGCACAAATACAAATTGCAACTAACCTTCCAATCCTTTTTAAGTAATTCATACAATACCTCCTTCGTGATTTTCCTTCTCATATAACAATAACGAATTTCTCCTACCTGTTTGTTACATTATTTTTTTTTTTAAGGAGGCTCTGCTTGGGCCTCCTCACACAAACTTTATTTAGTTGATTCCCTCTATAATCTTTATAATTTCATCATCGGAAATCTTATCTGCTGACAAAATGAACACTGATTCTTGGTATTCATAATATGCACTTACAAATCCATCTTCATATCTGTAAATTAGGAGTGGTAACCCCTTCACTTTCACTTCTTTTTCTTCACTGTATTCTAAATCCATGGTAATCTGCCTATTATCACTGACTAGATGTTGATCGATAATAATCTGTTCTCCGCTTTCGTTAGAATAAATAGTTGTATTAATGTTACCATCACTGATTTCTTCTATCAAATAATATCCATCCGGCAAATATTCAAACTCTCTTTTCTGAAATCCAATGTCTTTCTCTTCTGTAAAGTAAGTGTAGAAAAACGAATCTTCCCAAATTGTTTTAACTGTTTCAAAAAATTGAATGCGATATGCTTCTACGCTCATAGTAACTGCAAATAACGAAGTAACAATTACTAAAGCAAAAATTGCCACACTTTTTCCAAACTTAGAAACTGAATTCCAAAATGGTATGAATTTTTCTTTACGGATTGTCCTCTCCATTTTTCGATTGAACTCATCAGAAAAAGCATAATCATAATCTACATTCTTTTCGATTTCATTTATAATTGCTTCATCTACGATGGACATATACTTATAAAGCCATGCATCTGTTACATCTATTTGTCCCATACTATTTTCCCTCCAATCTTTCTATCTCTTCTTTTATTATTAGTTTTCCTCTGGCAATTCGCTGTCTAATTGTACCTTCTGATATGTTCAATATTTTCGATATCTCTGCATTACTCATATGATTGGAATACTTTAATAAAAAAACATCTCTATACTTAACTGGCAAATTTTTCAATATATCTAATATTTCATTGTCTATATCTGTTTTCAGATAAGTTATCGGACCTGTATCTTCTCCCAACTCATCGATAAACATTTCTTCCTTCATCTGCTTCTTCCTTGATCTATATATGTCTATGGCGGCATTCTTTGCGACAATAATTAAATATCGTTTTGTCTCAACTGACTCTACATCATGTATATTCTGCATATTGTGAGCAATTTTTATAAATGCTTCATGTACCGCATCCTCTGCCAGAAAATTATCCTTCAGTACATCATGTGCTACTTTCATCATCAAGTATCTATACTTTTCATAAATAACCACAAACACCCTTTTCTCCTCAGGTGAATCTATTATCATTAAGTAAAACAAATTATTTTCTCATCTCCTGTCTGTTCACTTTAGTCTCTCTATTAACCTGAATTATTCATAATAATTCAGGTTAATACGGTCAATGCCGCATAATTACTTGTGTTTTTGATACTTCTTACTTTCACTTAATGGGTGAAAAATTTTTCATAGAAAAAGGACTTCAAGTTTGTTAAAATTTAGGTGTCAAAGCCAAATCAAAACAAAGAAGAAGTTCTCAATGACTATTTTAAACGACACCGTCTTAGAAAGCAACAAATATCTGAAATTAAATTTTGGTGGAGGCGATTTATCCTCCGATGCAGGTCTTCTTTTGATTAAGGAGTTTGCCTGCAAACTTGGTTTTGTGAACATCCTGAAAAAAGAAATCAAAACCAATGACAGTGCATCTTTTCGTTTCCATAAAGATGATGAAAATCTGTGACAGATAATCTACCAGATTCTCGGAGCATACTTTGAAGATGACTGTGCTGATGAACTTACCAATGACCCAATCCTGACAGCAGTTCTGGCTAAGAATGCACTTGCTTCGCAACCAACTCTTTCGCGTTTTTTCAACCGTTTGGATGATACTACGCTAAATCAGTTTTATGATTTGATGCGACGATTCCGAAAAGTAGTGTATTCCATAAAGAAACCAGAAATGATTCTGCTGGCTTTGGATTCTACGCTCCTGTTATCCAAACATTCCATTGCTTCTCCGGAGAGACAGTGGATTTACCAAGCCGTAACTATATCATCAGCGTGAAACAAATGGTGTATCCTATGCCATTCGCTTAAAAGAAAATGGCAACCTTCGCAAGCTGGCATCTCACATAGATGAACAGCTCGCTGAAATAACAAAAGATGATATGGTTTCCTATGCGGTCTATTACGGTGAATTTCAGTATCAGACGGCAATGTTGTCAACTTAAGCCCCAAAGCCTTGATTTTTCAAGGCTATAGGGCTTTATTTTTTTGTGAAAATTTCTGTTTTTTTCTGAAAAGACTTGACAAAAGCCTCCAAAAGTGAGGTCGTTGCAGCGACAAACTTAATCACACTTAGGAGGTATGTCTTATGAATCGAACCGACATATGCAAAAATATCATTCAATCCATAAAGGAGTATATCACAACCCCTGACAAACTGGAAGCTCATCGGAAAATGAAGTTTGCACATCGGAATTCAATAATAGCCTAATAGCAATTATTAATAAAACAGGCTGGGTAAATAACCATAATACTGCAATAGCAATACAAAAAATCCTACAAATATACCGATTGCAGCTATTCATGAATAATCCCCATCACAAGCGACAATGATTGAACCAACAACAAATATTAAAATAAACGCCTATATATGCATAACTGCCACCTCCGTAAATGTTCTATTTAACTCATTTATCATGCATCTGTTCCTTATGCTTTATTTATAGCACTTTATACTGTCCAATAACCATCCCTTGTACATCGAATTAGTGTTCTGTATTGTAACAAATCGGTATAAAAAAAGGACGCAGGATTTCTCCCACGTCATCACATCTATCTGGCTTTATCTTCCCTTACCTTCGATACTTCCTTATGTGCCGCTTCCTGCTTCACCTCATCCACACCCTGTATAATGCAGATCTTCCCTTTGCCTTTGCTTCATCAACTATGTTCTTAGCTGTAGATTTGACCTGTGCTTTCACTTCAGATACCTGTGACTTTATCTGCTCACATCTGGCATTAAGTCGCTCCTGTGCTTCCGACAATGCCTTTTTAGCATTATTGACAAGTGTATCCTCCTGCATTTCTTTTATCTGGTTCTGCATACTGGTGAGTTCTTCCGTCATGGAATCAATCTTTTTCTCCAGTCCATCTACATAGCTGCATATCTCAAATACATCATTTGCCTGCTCTTTCATGGCATTCTTCTTTAACAATTCGAGAAGTTCCCTTACGACCTCCTCATTGGTAAGTGTTTTTCCTGCTTCCATAAAAACTCTGATGCAGTCTGACCGATAAGCGGCTTTGGAACAACCATGATGGTCTTATTGGCAACAACAGTAAGTATGGCTGTAATAAGTGGAGCAAAATTTGCATATCCAAACGGTATAAGGCTAAAGTATGAAAATGTTTCTCTTACTCTTTCTGTTGGAGATATAGCAAAAGTACAAACTGCTCCCATTGGTAATGCTTCTAACACTATTGTTAAAGCTGGAAAAACCACTAAGCTGATTTTTTTCATGTTGTGTACCTACGTCTACAAATACCGATTTTTGTTCTATTTGCTCCCCGATAAACTTGAATCTGTCGCTTTAATACCCGTGGTCAACATGTTCCCAATTTCCACTGTCATTCCTAATTAGAATCCATTTCCAATCATCATATGTTGAATCCGGATTAAGCGAACCATCCCCGCCTGATGAGTCTACATCGAAAGATGATAATATTACGATTGCTTCATCCGCGTCATATTGTTCAGCCCATTCATAAAATTCATCGGCGTATGTATCTCCGGGATAGGTCAGTTTTGTCAGTGTGCAGCCGTCAAATTCGTTGCCGAAATAGTCTTTTACTGTTTGGAAAGCCGCCTCAATATCACTGTCTGAATATATTTCCGACGGTTTCCAATCAGGAATTTGAACATTGTCAATATTCCCACCACTATTCTTTCCACCACAGCCGGCAAGAACAAAAATCATTATCAAAGCTGTCAGAAAACAGAATATAGTTTTCCTATTCATTTTTCGATACCTCCTACGAATTCAAAGTTTCTCGTGTTTACCAAAATGGAATTGAATTGACTTAACACAAAGTGTTGTCTATGTACTCGATAAGAGGCTTTCTATTTACCTTATCCTTATTGTGGATATACCAAGCATAGGCTTCTTCCAACCCCTGTTCTAATGATTTTACATCGCCCATTAGTTCATACTGCAAGGAAACATCCAAGCAATACTCATACTCATAAAAACTAAAATAATTCCTTTGTTCAATATCTTGATGAATTTCTACAAATGTAGCTTGTTTTCCAACAACAGCGTAGCATAACTCTACCCACTTACGAATCGAAACACCTTCCTTATTTCCTACGTTAAAGATACGCTGTGACGGTTTTACTTTCAACAGAACATCAATGAACCTACATAAATCATGAACATGGAAGAATTGCAACTTCATATCACCAGCTTTAGGTAAATAGAATTTTCGGTCAGCCAATGCACAATCAAAAACAAACGCTTCTCTATATACATTGTTCATTGGACCATATAAGTATGGAGGTCTAAGAATATATGCGTTTGGATTTCGTTTTAGCAAAACAGTTTCTGCATCTATTTTATCTGTTCCATACTTGCCCCAATACTTGTTGATAGAAAGATGAGCATATTCCTTGATGCCCCGTATTTCTATAGCCCTATGCTATGCAAACTGGCTATTGTAGAGGTTTGCATAAAATCCATCGGCTGCAAGCAGACTCTCATGATTGCCCTGCTCTATAATCTTTCCATCTTTCATAACAAGGATAATATCCGCTTCCCTTATGGTAGACAGACGATGAGCCACTATAAAGCTTGTCCTGCCCTGCATCATGGTAAGAAATGCCTTCTGAATCTTAATCTCTGTTCGTGTATCAATCGATGATGTAGCCTCATCCAATATTAGCATAGGCGGTAAGCAGAGCATGACTCTTGTGATGCATAATAGCTGCTTCTGTCCCTGTGACAGGCTGCCGCCGTCCTCACCGATTTCAGTATCATAGCCCTTCGGCAGACGTCTGATAAAACTGTGGGCATGGGATGCCTTTGCTGCTGCAATGATTTCCTCATCTGTGGCATCAGGCTTTCCCATTATGATATTGTCACGGATTGTGCCCTTCTTGAGCCATGTCTCCTGAAGCACCATGCCATAGTTGTCACGTAGACTCTCGCGCGTGATTTTTCGGATATCATGTCCGCTCACCTTAATTGTTCCACTGTTTACATCATAAAATCTCATAAGCAGATTGATAATAGTCGTCTTTCCACAGCCTGTCGGACCTACGATAGCCACGCGCTGTCCAGGCTTTACATGGAGATTGAAATCCTCGATAAGCTTTTTATCCGGCACATATGAGAAATAAACATCCTCTATGTCCACACGGCCGTCTGCCTCATCGAGTGTTACCGCATCCGAAGCATCCGGTATCTCTTTTTTCTCCTCAATCAGCTCGAAGATACGAGCAGCACAGGCAAGTGCGTTCTGAAGCTCTGTGATGACACCCGATATCTCGTTGAACGGCTTGGTGTACTGGTTGGCGTATGATAAGAAGCATGAAAGCTGTCCTACTGTGATTCCGCCGGTGAGTGCACTCATGGCACCAAAAATTCCGACTCCGGCATACACAAGACTGTTGACAAAACGTGTACTCGGATTTGTAAGACTTGAAAAAAATGTTGCCCTCAGTGAGCATTTCTGTAATCTGTCATTTATCTCGTCAAACTGCTCAAGCGCCTCATCCTCATGGTTGAAGGCCTGTACGACCTTTTCATTTCCTACTATCTCATCGATGAGTGATGTCTGCTCTCCCCTTGTTCTTGTCTGCAGCTGAAACATGGAATATGTCTTTTTAGTGATAAAGCTTGCCACAAAAAGTGACAAAGGTGTGATGAGCACTACGATACATGATATCTTCACATCTATTGTAAGCATGAAAATAAGCGTGCCTGCTATTGTTGCAATTCCTGTAAAGAGCTGCGTGAAGCCCATCAGAAGTCCCTCTGAAAATGTATCTACATCGGCGATGATACGGCTGACCATATCACCATGTGAGTGACTGTCAATATATGATAACGGCATTTTCTCAATATTCAAAAATGCATCATGCCTTATATCCCTCACTATGTTGTAGGTCATTCTGTTGTTGCAGATATTTGTAAGCCACTGGGCCGCTGCCGCTATGACGACTATTATTGCAGCTCTTGTGAGGATGGCTGTCATAGCCGTAAAATCAACCTTTCCTTTTCCTACAATCAAATCAATTGCGCGTCCTGTGAGGATTGGAAAATAAAGCGTAAGCGCCACTGTAACAACAGACAGGGCAAGTGAAATTACAAGCAAAGGAATATATCTCTTCATGTAGCTTAGTACCTTGCGCATTGTACCTGCTTTATTCATTTTCGCATTATCCATAGCCATACTCTACACCTCCTTTTGTCTGGTCATATCCGACTCTTTTTTAAACTGTGAATCATATATCTCTTTGTAGGTCTCGCATGTCTCAAGCAGCTTTTCATGAGGTCCGAAGCCAACCATCTGTCCGTCGTCGAGCACTATGATATTGTCCGCAAACTGGATAGATGAGGTACGCTGTGACACGATAAATATTGTCTTGTCACCATGCATGCCCTTTAATGCCGCACGAAGGCTCGCATCTGTAGCAAAATCAAGTGCCGATGCACTGTCGTCAAGTATCAGTATGTCCGGATCCTTTACAACCGCCCTGGCAATTGTAAGACGCTGCTTCTGACCGCCTGATAAGTTCTTGCCGCCCTGCTCTATCATGTAGTCAAGACCGCCCTCTTTGCCCTTTACAACCTCTGTCGCCTGTGCTATATCCAGTGCCTTCCACATTTCCTCCTCTGTGGCATCATTTTTGCCCCAGCGCAGGTTGTCGGCTATTGTTCCTGCAAAAAGCACTGCCTTTTGCATTACAACACCGATTTTATCTCGAAGCTGCACTGCATCGTAGTCATTTATATCATTTCCCTGAATCCTTATAGTGCCCTTTGTGGCATCATAAAACCTCGGAATAAGGTTTACAAGGCTTGATTTTCCTGAGCCTGTACCACCGATGATTCCGATTGTCTGCCCCTTTTGCACTGTAAAGCTTATATCTGTAAGTGTCTCATCGGCCGCTCCCTCATAGGTCATGCAGACATGGTCAAACTCAACCTCAGGTGCCCCTGCCTTTGCATCAATGAGCTTAGGATTTTTCTCAGGAAGCTTTGATGGAATAGAAAGCACATCCGCTATACGATTACCGCACGCCACTGCCTTTGTCACCTGTACGATGAGATTTGCAAGTTTTATCAGCTCGACAAGTATCTGTGACATGTAGTTTACAAGTGCCACAACCTCACCCTGTGTGAGGATTCCTGCGTATACCTGTTTGCCGCCTGATACGATAACTGCGATTGTTGCAATATTTATAATGATAAATGTCAGAGGATTGGTGAGTGCAGAGATTCGTCCTACAACCTGCTGTATATTGGTTAAAAGCTCGTTGTCCCTGTTGAAGCTGTCAATCTCATCATTTTGCTTATTGAAAGCTCTTATAACCCTGGTTCCCTCTAAATTCTCCCTGGTGTGTGAAAGCACTGTATCAAGAGAGCTCTGCACCTTTTTATAAAGTGGAAGGCTTACAGCCATGACTGAGAATACCACTATTGAAAGCAGAGGTATGGTAACTACAAAAACCATTGCCGCTCTTACATTTACTGTAAAAGCCATCGCCATAGCTCCGAACACAATAAATGGCGAACGAAGGAAGAGTCGAAGCACCAGATTGACTCCTGACTGTACCTGGTTTATATCGCTTGTCATCCTCGTGATAAGTGTCGATGTGCCCACTGTATCCATCTTTGAAAATGATAATGACTCTATCTTTTCAAACAATATATGACGAAGCTTTGTTGAAAAGCCGACTGCCGCCTTGGCCGCAAAATACTGCGCTGTGACTGAGCTTACCAGGCCGACTGCCGCAAGCAGCACCAGCACACCTCCCATCTTCCATATATATGGCTTGTCCGAAGCCGCGATTCCGTTATCAATGATTGCCGCCATGACAAGCGGTACTATAAGCTCGAAAGATGCCTCGAGCAGCTTAAATAGCGGAGCACAGATGCATTCCTTTTTGTACTCCTTCAAATACTTTAATATCTGTTTCATCTTTTCCCCTTCCAGATTTTTGTTACTGTTTACGTCTCTGTATGACCAGCAACGATTGCAGCTTCACTATTATAGATGATTTTTCTCATATGTACAAGAAAAACGATACACAAAAAACCACAAAAAAACCAGCACCCTGCGGTACTGGTTTCATAAGTCAGCTCTTATGTATATGCTTCTTGATTGCTTCAAAGCTCTCAGGACTGATGACATGCTCTATACGGCATGCATCCTCTGCTGCAATCTCCTTATCAACACCAAGCTTCTCAAGACACTCTGACAAAAGCTCATGTCTTTCGTATATCATCTCTGCTATCTGTCTTCCTGAATCTGTGAGTGTGATAAATCCTGCATCACTAACTGTGATATTGTTCTTCTCTCTAAGGTTTTTCATGGCTATACTCACGCTGGATTTCTTAAATCCAAGCTCATTTGCTATATCAACTGAGCGTACCACAGGAAGCTTCTTGCTGAGAATAAGTATGGTCTCTAAATAGTTTTCTGATGATTCATTGTTTCGCATTTCGAATACCCCCGTGAGTTTATTTTCGTTCGTTTTAATTCAGTTATATTATTATAACATACATTTTATTGTTTGCAAAACTTTTCTTTTGATTTGTACGTGATTTATAAAAATTCAGAAAAATATCAAAATCCCATATTTGTTATTGACTTCTAATTCGTGTTAGTGTATACTAACTATCGAATCAGAAAACAAACGTATGCATGATATATTTCTAAATCTTGTATGCCATAAATGTTTAATTATACCAGATAAGACCGGCTGATCACCGGTCTTATTTATTTTAAAAAATGTACATATTCAGCTTAAACGAGAGCTCTTTTTAACCTTTCCAGCCCTTCCATAAGCACTGAACCGGGGCATGCGATATTTAATCGCACAAAGTAACGGCCATTGCCTCCAAACTCAGCTCCCTCCGACAGATAAAGGCCTGTCTTTTCACGAATCATCTGCGTAAATGCCACAGAATCATCTGTGAGTGCACTGCAGTCAAGCCACATGAGGTATGTCGCATCGGCATCCACTATGTGTATCTGCGGCAGGTTTTCTGCCACGAAGTCACAGACTGTTTTGCGGTTTTCCCAGAGATATTTTCTGAGCTCCTCAAGCCACGGCTCACCCTTTGTGAATGCCGCAACTGCTGCCGTGATGGCAAAGGCATTTGGCTCCGCCACCTCGTCTGTATTTAATGCGCGCCATACCTTGTGACGCAAAAATTTATTTGGCACCATCACTGCCGCAGTCTGTAAGCCTGCCATATTAAAGCACTTGGTCGGTGCAATACAGGTGATGCTGATATCGGCGCAGTCCTCCGATGCTGCCGCAAACGGCACGTAAGACTTTCCCGGTGCTGTGATGTCGCAGTGTATCTCGTCTGAGATGACCGTCACATTGTACTTCTTGCAGAGTGCACCTATTTTCGCAAGCTCATCCTTTGTCCAGATGATACCGCACGGATTGTGAGGGTTACAAAATATCATAAGCGAGGTCTGTGGATTGGAAAGGTCATGCTCCAACCTGTCATAGTCCACAAAATATCTGCCGTTTTCGTATCCAAGCGGGCTTTCCTGCACATTTACGCCGTTATTAAATATGGAATTAAAAAATATATTGTATACCGGCGTCATGATAAGCACATTCTCACCGGGTGTTGTGAGCTTTCGCACTGTAGATGATATGGCCGGTACGACCCCTGTGCAAAAAATCAGGCTGTCTCTTTCGATTTTAAGCCCATGGCGTCTGTCCCACCACGAAATATACGCATCATTCCACTCATCCGGAATGATGGAATAGCCAAACACTCCGTGAGAAACACGCTCTGATATTGCATCTATTATCTGGGGAGCTGTCTTAAAATCCATATCTGCTACCCACATCGGGAGCTCATTTTCTGCCACATCCCACTTTAGTGAGCCTGTGTTTCTTCTGTCTACAACGGTGTCAAAATCATACATAGATTATTTTCCCTCACATATTATCTTTGTCTTTGATGGGTCAACTCTGTCCTTTTCGATAGTCAGTGTGCCAATCTCCTTTGCCCTTATCACTCCGCTTGTCGGATTTAAAACACTGTCCACCTTACTGCAAATCTCTGCATCTACCGAAGAATACTCAAATGCCAATGTAGTGTTTATGAGCTTACAGTTTTTCATAACGAGATTGTCTATATAGCAAAGCCCCTGCAGGCTCTCGATTGTGCAGTTTATAAGTGTCAGATTCTTTGCGTTCCAGCCAAGGTATTCACCTGTAATAAATGAATCATAGACTGTGACATTTTCCGTATTCCAGAAGGCATCCTTTGAGATAAGCTTTGAATCGTGCACCTCTACATTTCTTGAGCCGTCAAACGAATAGTTGCCGACCAGCTGGAAATTCTTCATGATAAGATTATTTGTATTCATGCCAAAATAATCTCCCTTTGCCGAGACATTCTCGATATCGACATGATCACAGCTCCAGAGTGTCTCCTGGGCATTTGGAAATGTCACATTTTTAAGCTTTAGGTTATTGCAGCGCCTGAAGTTCTTAGGTGCCTCAACTATTGAATCAGTGACAGAGATATTGTCAGTATACCAGACACCCGCACGCGCCATGTCAAACCATGTACAGTCCTTTACAGCTATGTCACTACAGTACCATAGCGGATATTTCCATCTAAAAAAACAGCCTGTCAGGCTAATGCCATGGCTCTCCTTAAGAGGTGACTCTCCGTCATCAAAAATTGTATCATATATATCCAGGTCGTTGCTTGCAAACAGGGCTCTTTCGCCTGTCAGAAACTCCTGATGGATTTGTTTTCTTTCGCTCATTATATATACTCCTTTTTCCCGGTAATTCTAAATAATTATCTGCTATAAAATCAAATAACCGCCGAGCACATAATATATGCAGCCCGACAGTTATCATTATACCCCAAACCCTACTGAATTTATAGTATTTTATATAAGTTTAATATTACAAAATTAATATTAAGAGCCTGATATTTACAGCTCAAGCCCGTCAAGTATGCTCTTAAGTGCATCAGCAGACTCCTTGAGCTTTAAAGCTTCCTCACCGTTTAACTCGATTGGGATATCGCTCTCCACTCCGTCTGATCCAACGATTGCAGGCATTGAGAGAACCACACCGTCGATACCGTACTGTCCGTGCATCATGTGTGAAACAGGAAGAATAGACTTCTCATCACGCATAATTACCTCGCAGATACGTCTGACCGACATAGCGATACCATAATATGTCGCATGTTTTCTGTTAATTATCTCGTAAGCACTGTTCTTTACGTTTGCAGCGATTTCCTCTGTATTCTCCTTATGCTTGTAGTGACCTCTCATCTCGCACATCTTGTGAAGCTCCACTCCGGAAACATTGGCTGATGACCATGCAACCACCTCACTGTCTCCATGCTCACCTACTATAAATGCATGTACGCTTCGGCTGTCCACCTCAAGGTGCTCTCCAAGCGCGTATTTAAGTCTTGCACTGTCAAGCACGGTACCTGAACCGATGACACGCTCCTCAGGAAGTCCTGAAAGCTTCTGTGCCACCTGTGTTAAAATATCTACAGGGTTTGCAACGATAAGTAAGATTCCACCGAAATTTCTCTTTGCAATCTCCGGAATGATGCTCTTGAAGATTGCAACATTTTTATTTACCAGATCAAGTCTTGTCTCGCCCGGCTTTTGGCCTGCACCTGCAGAAACAACAATGATAGCAGCATCTGCCACATCATCATAACCGCCTGCATATATCTTCATAGGTCTGGCAAAAGGAATACCGTGGCTTATATCCATCGCCTCTCCCTCAGCCTTGTCCTTATCAGCGTCAATGAGAACTATCTCAGAAAAAAGACCGCTCTGCATAAGTGCAAAAACTGATGCCGAACCAACGAATCCACATCCGATCATGACAGCCTTTCTTGGGTTTGTCTTAACAACTGCGCTAGTTTTATTGCTCATGTACGTTCCTCTCTTTCTTAAACTATAATTCAAATAGTTGCTTTTTATTATAACTATTCATCCCAAACACAAATTCTCAATATCTGCTTTGTTATCAGTAGTTCTGAATAATTATCTTTTATTTATATTATACCCGCATTGTACATATAATCCGTTGTAAAAACAACAAATTACTTGATAAAATACAATCAATAGCCCATTGTTCCCATTTTTATACAATTTTAATGCAGATTTTCACATAAAAGTGCAATATTAAAAAGCAAACCGGACCAATACAGCTGAATGAATTGTCATTTAGCATATTGATCCGGTTATATTAAAATGCTGCATCCGCTTATTTTGTGCTTGAATTTCTGTACTCAAGTGGTGTCATTCCATACAGCTTCTTGAACTGTCTGTTAAAATGCTCCACGTTCTGATATCCTGCCTCGATTGCGATATTCTCAACAGTTGTGATGCTGTTTCTCAGCAGTGTACGTGCCTTCTTCATCTTGGCATTGGTGACCAGCTCTCCGAAAGTCTTGCCTGACTTCTCCTTTATGTACTTGGAGATATACGGCTCTGTCAGGTTGAACTGTGCCGCCATGTCTGCAAGCGATACTGTCTTGTAGTTGGCCTGGATGAAGTTGAGCATGGCAATATAGCGCTCATCCTTCACGTGACTGTCAGCCTTGGTGGCAAGGTAATGGTTTACCGCAACAACAAGCGCTCCGATTGATGCCTTGATGATATCCTCATCCACACCTGCGCCCCAGAACATACTGCCGTCAACTGTGATACCCACATATGCCATAGCCTTTGATGAAGATCCGTGTGAAAGCGCATGCTCCTCGTATACAGTGAGCTCAAAGCTGATGTCAAAATACTGCTTAATTATATTGCTGACTGCATCGAGACGGCCGTTTCCATTGGCATCTACCTTTCTGGTGCTGTCATTGTGTAAAATAACCGCCTCTGCGAAAATGCCGTTTACCTGCTTAAAGTGGCACTCCGGTATAGTGAAATATGGATGAAAATCCACATAATTGTCTGTAAAGATACTGTGTACCCACTCAGGTGAAAGCTCCTTGTGCTCCTCGTCCGATACCTGCTTGACCATGTATCCGACCTGCTCTCTCATCTGCTGTGGCACATTGATACCGAAGCTCTGCTTAAGGATATATGCCACTCCGCCCTTTCCTGACTGGCTGTTGATACGGATAACATCAGCCTCGTATGTCCTGCCGACATCCTTTGGATCTATAGGCAGATATGGAACCGTCCACTTATCAAGCTTCTTTTCCTCTCTCCATGCCATGCCCTTTGAGATTGCATCCTGATGCGAGCCTGAAAAAGCAGAAAAAACAAGGTCTCCCGCATATGGCTGTCTCTCGCCTACCTTCATTCTGGTAAATGTCTCATACTTCTCCCTGATCTCAGGCAGATTTGAAAAATCAAGCTGTGGATCCACTCCGTGTGAGTAAAGATTCATGGCAAGTGTCACGATATCTACATTTCCTGTTCTCTCACCGTTTCCAAACAGCGTACCCTCTATCTCCTCAGCTCCTGCAAGCACACCAAGCTCTGATGTGGCAACACCGCAGCCTCTGTCATTATGAGGATGTAAGCAAAGCACTACTCCGTCTCTATACTTGAGGTGCTTGTCGATATACTCTATCTGTGTGGCAAAAACATGTGGCATAGCATTCTCTACTGTGGTAGGGATATTGATGATGGCCTTATTATCAGCCTTTGGCTGCCATACATCAAGCACAGCGTTGCACACATCAACCGCATAATCCACCTCAGTGCCCGAAAAGCTCTCCGGTGAATACTGGAAACGGAAATTACCGTCAGTCTCTGCTGCAAGGTCTCTCAGTAAAACAGCTCCGTCAACTGCAAGCTGCTTTATCTCTTCCTTTGACTTCTTAAACACCTGCTCGCGCTGTGCAACAGATGTGGAATTGTACAGATGTACAACTGCTCTCGGTGCTCCCTCAAGTGCCTTAAAGGTCTTCTTGATGATATGCTCTCTGGCCTGTGTCAGCACATGTATAGTAACATCATCAGGAATCATATCCCTCTCAATAAGAGCTCTCGTGAAATTGAACTCTGTCTCAGAAGCTGCCGGGAAACCTACCTCGATTTCCTTAAAGCCTATATCTACAAGCATCTTAAAGAAGTCAAGCTTCTCCTCAAGACTCATCGGCTCGATTAGAGCCTGGTTGCCATCACGTAAATCAACCGAACACCACAGTGGTGCTTTATCTATATAATCCTTCTTAACCCAGTCATAAGTGCATTCAGGAGGCAGAAAATAACTGCGCTCGTATTTTTCATATCCTTTCATCTTAAAACCTCTTTTCGTTTGAACTGATATAATTGTAACACATAAGCGCAGTTATTGGAATGATTATATTTAATCACTTTGGTTGATGTAATTTAATTTTTTATAAAAATATAATCAACTTTATTGATTTTGATTATTCTAATCAGATATTTAGGCTAAAATATCCGGCTAATCCTCTCTCTTATTACCCCAGAAAAACAATGCAACTGTTCCCGGACCGGTGTGGCTTCCTATTGTCGTACCGATATCATTTATCTCTACTTTACCCTTCATCTTAGGGAAGGCAGCCTCTATCAGATCAGCTACGGCTTTAGCATCCTCATAGCATGCAGAATTTGATATATAGACCTTATCCGAATAATCGGCACCATCCTTGCAGAGTGCCTGCATCTTCACAAGCATCTCCTTTATTGCCTTCTTTTTGGTGCGGATTTTCTCACGCACAATAAGCTTTCCCTCATTGCTCACATTCATGAAAGGACAGATATTAAGCACATTTCCCACGAATCCCGCGGTCTTTGAGATACGGCCGCCCCTGATAAAAAATGTAAGGTCTGATGAGAAGAACCAGTGATTCACCTCAAGTCTGTGCTCCATGGTCCAATCAGCCAGTGTATCAATATCCATGCCGCTATCCCTAAGGTCAGCGAGCTTATCCATCAAAAGACCAAAGCCTGACGATGCTGCCAGCGAATCAATCACATATATCTTTCTGTCAGGGTATTCCTCCTCGAGAGCCTCCTTTGCAAGCCTTGCCGAGTTGACTGTACCTGATATACCGGAGCTTAGTGTACAGTGAAGCACATCATATCCCTCATCCAGAAACTGTCTGAAGTACTCCATGTACTCCTCCTGATTGATCTGCGAGGTCTTTGTCATGGCACCTGCCTCCATTGCCTTGTAGAAATCCGGCAGTGGCATGGACTGTCCTAAATCATCCATATACTCTTTACCATCAAGCTCATAGTGAAAGCATGCGTACTTAATATTTCTCTCGAGCATATGCTCCCTGGTAAGATCTGCTGTTGAACAGCAGCTAATCACATAATTTGACATATTATTTTCCTTTACCTTTTGACCTTTTATCATTATATGTAGTCAGATACATATGGTATCTCATGATATAAAATATCGTCAAGCTTTGCAACAGCATCATACGTAGTTTGTATTTTACCCATCTGCAAAAGCTTCTCAGCACTCTTGTAGCCTAAAAGCAGTGTGGTAAACGTGCCAATAGACATGCTTAGGTGATACTGTGGATTTTTGTCGGTGAGAGCACAGTGCCCTTTCTCAAAATCAATGACAAATGTGCCATTGTTCCACGGAAGAAGTTCATCTGCTATCTCAAAGCTAAAACAGCCGCCCGGGCCATCCGGGTCACAGTTATACTGTGATATAAACTGCGCCACGTCGATGATTCTGCCCATGGCGTATGGTCTTATTGTCTCCTTTATATCACTGTCATCGAGCTCAAAAGCGATGGGCTCGCTGTAATAGTTGTTGCCTCTGACCTCATCAATCATGGAATCGTGCGCATGAATGTACTCCCACAGACCAAGCTGCGCCTCACGGTTTAAGTAGATGAGCTCCTTGATGTGCATGACATCGGAGCTGATAAGATACACCATATAGCCACACGGTTCGTCATCCTCGTTATAGTAGATGGCGACCATCGTATCGTCCTCATCCCAGCGGAAGTACTCCTCCCAAGCCAGATTGTTTCTGTACAGACAGCCGTGAGTCTTCGCGGCAAAGTGAGTATGAAGCTTCTTAAACTGCTCGTCATCCCACTGCACACGGCGCACATAGCCGGGCTCCTTAAGCTTTGTAGGAATCTGTCTGTCCTTTATCACATATGTCATCTTGTTTGAGATAATCTCCCAGCCAAGCCCTCTGTAAAGAGGTATGGAGTATGGATACAAAAGGGCAAACGACTTGTTGCTATCTCGCATCCTCGTAAGACTCTTTCTCATAAGCTTTTTCATGAGACCATGGCCTGTGTACTCAGGATACGTGCACACACTTGTGACAAAGCCCACCTCGTAGCGCTCACCATATATATTCATATCGAGCGGATATACAGCAAACTGAGCCACAAGCTCCTCTTTTTTGTCTATGATATTGAAGCAGCCAAGCACATCAGCTCTCTCAAGCACCGGAAACTTCGACTGCTTGATTTCATCATCCTTCCAACCGGTCTCGGCAAGATCTGCCTCTGTTACCTGAAAAGCATAACGAAGCAGTGCATTGTATTCCTCCGCATCATCCTTTGTCAGTACTCTTATCTTAAATTCATCTGATTTAAAAGAATGCATAGTGTCCTTTCTCGCCTGTCTTTACTGTATACATCAGATCATCCGCCTTCTTAATGAGCTCAGTAATCTGACTCTCACTGGTAACATTTCTCTCATATGAAATACCAATAGAACAGGTGATATTCTTCTCCTCTTTAAACTCTACGTCATGATTCAGGTATTTCGTTATCTGCCTGCTGAAGCCATCTGCCTCTGCAATCCTCGCATAGATGTCCTTCGCAATATTCTCAAGCTCGTATCTGGAGCATGACTCAATGACTATGATGAACTCATCACCGCCATATCTGCTCACAAAGCCTCTGTCCTTTGCCACTTCCCTGAATATAAAGGCCATCTCCTTAAGTATCAGATCACCTATATCATGACCATACGTATCATTATAATGCTTGAAATTGTCCAGATCAATAAACATAAGTCCCACATCCATACCACCTGATGTCACGCTTATGCGCTTTTCAAGCTTTTCAATCTCCTGATACATGCCTGCTCTGTTATATATGCCCGTCAGCATATCGGTAACTGCGGCCTGCTTGAGTCTCCTGTTCATCTCATTAGCCTTCTCGTTGGCCTCAATACGGGCAATGGAATACTCAAATTCTCTGAATAACAGCTTGAAAATACTCAAATCATCCTCGTTGAGCATGTATCGCTCTATGGAGCCATGCCAGTTGTCCTTCATGCGCACATATGCTATGAGCACACTTGAAAGCGCATCATTCTTGATAAAAGGCACCGCAGCAAATGAACATACATCATCCACGCCAAAGTACGAGATGATATTTTCATGCTCGTAGAAGTCCTCTCCAAGCTTTGATGTGGCAAACCCCTCCGGATAGTCTATCATGATATCACATATACCCTTTATAACCTCATCTGTCATATCACATTCTGTATCATTATAAAGCACCTGCGGCTCCTTCGCGTGCAGATCTATAATCAGCGCACAGTCCAGACTGAAATGATTGATAAAATTGCTCATGGCATTTTCAATCATAGTCTCCTTCCTCTGGTCATTTACATCGACAATAGTCTGCCATATGGAAATAAACTCAATCTGGCGCTTTGAGCTCTGATAGTCCTTAGCAAGTCCCTGCTGCTTTACAAGCAGATCAATCTGTCTTTCATTGATAAAGCCTTCACTCAGTGACTCTAAATTGATATTTTTTAACATTTCAAGCGGAGCTGCTTCTGCTATTTCATGCATTCTTTTACTGTGTGCATCTAAAAGTATTCTCTCATGCTCTATAAGCTCATTTTTGCCGAGCTGTTCAAACAGCTTAATCCTGCTTTTCCTGTATATCGAATATGCAAAAAACTCATTGCCCTCCGCATTAACGAGGTATCTCTCTGCATCCTCAAACCGCAAAAAGGCTTCTTCCTTTTTATCATCGTGCCACAAGAGCATAGCCGATGCAAATGAGTACAGAAACATCTCATCATCGCATCTGGAATAGTCATGAACAGTCTCTGTTCTTGTGCTGTCAATTACCCTGTATATGACGTAATTGAGAAACTGCTTGCAGCTGAGCAGATAGCGCTCACAGCTGAATCTGTCACCTGAAAATATAGATGCAAGTGCAAGAAGCGCATATACCTTACTCGTGTTGCACACTCTTAAGCTGTTTAGATGAAGCTTTATAATAGTCTTCATGGCAATTAAAAGTGCTTGGACAGCCTCCTTATAATTACCCTGCATGATATAGTTAAGAGACTTATTATAATACACCTCAGCTATATCCTCAGGCAGCTTCAGATAATATAACATATTGATTGCTGCATCGTAATAATCGTCAACAAGCTCATTTTTACCCATGGCACTCAGATTGTAGCCTATAGCCGTAAGTACTCTCGCAACATATATATTGCCGTGTTCCTTCATGAACTCGTATGTACGGATAACATATAAAAATGCTATCTCATTGAGACCGTTTGTGCTGGCAAGCATGATAATCTTCTGATATGCATCATACACAAGCTGCTCATTTCCTATCTTCTTTGCAAGCTCAAGCCCTTTTGTAAAGTGCTTTAGCAATGATTCATCATAAAAGGACTGTTTCACCACATCCCGGCTATTGTCATATGCGTAAATATATATATGCGCAAGATGATTTCTGTATCCGTGCTTTATAATCTTTTCTATAAATTCATCACTGACAGGTATATCCTGCACACAGAAAAATATATTGTACCAGCCCGACATCTTTATCATAACGGACAAAAGCTCGGACTTGAATTCGAGCAATTCATCATCCGCCAAAAGTGCATAGTCATAGGCTTTCTTTGCACAGCCCTCAGCCTTCTCAAGCTTGCCCTGATACATATAGCAGGTGCCCTTCATAAAATAATATATAGAAAAATAATGCTCACTGTCACTTTCCGGTATCAGCGCCTTGTACTCATTCGTAAGCTCAATCGCTTTGGACATCTCTCCAAGTAAAACAGATGTCCTTGCATAGATCAAATAAAAACGTCTCAGACTCTTTTCATCAATCCATGCATCCTCAAACTTAATCTTGTGCTCTATGATACGACAGCCTCTCCTTGCCTGCTCATAATCCAGAAACTCCATAATATTTGATGCTTCCTGAATACTCTGCTCAAAGTTTGTAGTGATATACAGCTCGTCATCACTTGTGTCTCTTATATGATTCTTCTGTTGTCCGGCACTGCCTATATAGTATATGGCACTCCTGTCCTCAAGAGACTCGACTATACGATCCCACACCTCAACAGTACTGTCAGTACCCTTGACCTGGACATTAACACCTAAGACAATACCGATATTGGTGCACGGATTGTCAATCAGATACTTGATGGTCTCAATAGAGCTCTTTGACGCCATCTGGAATCTGTTTATCACAATCATCAATGGCCTCACTTCTGAAAGACTCTTAAGCATGTCAACTATGGCCTTAGTCATGCGTCTCTGCTCGTATGCTACCTCATTTAACAGCACTGTCTCCTCTCGGAAACACTCACCGGTCTCATAATAGCTGTTTAACACCTGTCTGTGCAGGTAGTACACACCGCACTCCTTCTGGAAATCATCAAAGCTTCCACCAATAAAGCGCCTGTGCATATTGCATATAATGTCTAAAAATGGCTCATAAGCTCCGACTAAAGTGTTGTAAGAAAACTCACTGTATGCAAAAAAGACGTTATCCTCATTGCTTTGATAACGTCTTATAACCTCAAGATTTTCAATCGAAAAATCATTGCTATAATTCGCCATTACGATATTTCGAGTCTCTTTTCCTATGCGATTGTAAATCTGTTCAATTACCCCGCTATAATACTTTTCTATCATCTGATAACCCCATCACGTTCTAAATCTGACACAGGATAAATCTTTCAATGTAGTTAAATTTTCCGAAATAATCCTAAAAATATAATAGCCCAAAATTCCTAAAAAGTCAATCTTTTGACTCAATAATGATAAATTTTCCTCTATGGATATCAATCACTGCATGGTCATCAATTATTTCATTGGATATGCCAAGCGATGTAAATCTGTCAAAGGAATAATCAGTAACAGGATACTTAAATCCTCTAAGGCTCACCTCATTGTCGTCTGTCACTGCTATAAGCGAGACAAACCTGCCATACTGGGCTGATTTTTCAATGGTTACGGGCTTATCTGCCATCCTTATACGGTTGTTTGTATCGATAATGCTGATGTCAGTTTTACTTTCCAGTCCTATACCCAAAAGTGAAATATTTCCAAGCACATGGTCTATTCTGCTGCCTGTTGCACCAAGCAGCACTATGCTTCGTGCACCCTCTCTTATGGCAAGTCTTATGGCATACTCTGTATCAGTATCATCCTTTATGGGATTGAGCCTGTGTATCTCGGTCTGTCCCTTTCTCTCAAAAAACTCCAAGGCCTTTGTCGTGGCTGAATCGAAATCACCTACAATTATATCAGGCGTGACACCGTTTTCGTACAGGAAATCCATTCCGCTGTCAGCCGCAATTATGGCATCTATTCCGTCAGTCTTTATCTCATTTAAGCCGAATTCCTTATCTATTTTTCCACCACATACAATCAAATACCTCATTTTATCCACCTTCTTATAAATAACATATCCACATTTGCTACAACCCCGGAAGCATTTCTGTTTTAACCTGCATCTGTTACATCATGATATTCAGAAAACCCTTTACATTTTCTTCTATATCTCCGCTAAACACCGCACTTCCCGCAACAATGATATTGGCTCCTGCCGCAAGCAGTGTCTCCACGTTCTCAAGATTAACACCACCGTCCACCTCGATATCAGCCTTATTTGCGGTTTTCTCAAGAAGTGCCTTTAAGTCGCGCACCTTGTCTACAGTGTACGGAATAAGCTTTTGTCCTCCAAAGCCCGGATTTACAGTCATGATAAGCACCATGTCCACCTTTGGAAGCACATACTCTATGGCTGAGAGCGGAGTAGCCGGATTTAATGCTACACCTGCCAGTATGCCCTTTTCCTTTATTGCCTCGATTGTCCTGTCAAGATGCTTACATGCCTCCGCATGGACTGTGATGATATCTGCTCCTGCTGTCGCAAAATCATCTATATATCTGACCGGCTCATCTATCATCAGATGCACATCAAACATACGCTCTGTGCACTTTCTGATTGTCTTTATGACCGGCAGTCCTATTGATATGCTTGGAACGAAGCTGCCGTCCATAACATCTATATGCACATACTGTGCTCCGGCCTCATCAAGCTGCTTAAGCTGCTCTCCGAGTATTGAATAATCCGCTGATAAAATTGATGGTGATAAACAGTTCATGTCTTCCTCCGTTTGATTATGCTTTAAATTAATACTTTTGTCTGTTTTTAAGCTCCTCATATAAAAGCTTATAATTATCATACCGCACCTGCGATATTTTCCCATCTAAAAGAGCCTCCTTCACGCCACAGTCCGGCTCATTTATATGACTGCAGCCCTGAAACCTGCAATATGGCTCATACTCTACAAACTCCGGATAACATGTCCACAAATCTTCCTTTTCAAAGCCCGGCACATCCATCGAGCTAAAGCCCGGTGTATCCATGATATACGTGCCATCCTTTATAGGGATAATCTCAGAATGTCTGGTCGTATGCTTTCCGCGCTCTATTTTCTCACTTATATGTCCGGTCTCCATCTGCACATCATCCTGCAGACAGTTGATGATAGATGACTTGCCAACTCCCGAGGGACCTGCAACCGTGGTTGTCCTTCCCTCTAAAATGTGCTTTATCTCATCTATGCCCTCACCTGTTTTCGTGCTGGTAAAAAGCACTCTATAGCCTGCCGGCTCGTATATGCTTTTAAGCTCCTGCTGCTCTTTAGGTGTGATTAGATCCTTTTTATTGAAGCATATGGTAACCGGGACATGCTGGTACTCCATCATACACAAAAACCTATCAAGCAGGTTGAAATTGGGATCCGGCTTTGCGGATGCAAAAATAACCAGGGCCATGTCTATATTGGACACAGCCGGCCTGATAAGTTCGTTTTTCCGTGGCAGTATACGCTCGACATTGCCTATGTGCTTTTCATCATCGAGGACTGCTATGTCGACGATATCGCCTACCAGCGGCTTTATCTTTTGTTTTCTGAAGGTGCCTTTTGCTTTGCACTCGTAGAGAGTGCCGCCTATGGCAGTTTCTTTTGCTTCTTTGGTTTCTTCTACGTAGACGTAGTAGAAGCCGGCAATTCCTTTAATAATTTTTCCTGTCATGGTTTTCCTTGTGTACTTTTGTATTTGCAGGAGTCACGCTTTCGGCGGGGATGCCGCGCTTTGAGGTTGTGTGGGTGGCGTGGCATGCATATATTCCTCTTAAAAAATATGAAGCAAACCCCGGGCTCTCCTACGGACAGACTATGGCTTGCTCTGCCCTGTTTTTTCCTCGGTAGGTTTATGGCACCCCGGGGCATTTCATATTTTTTCCTCGGAACACATGCCTGCCCCGCTTCCTTAGTTTCTCTCCGCGAGTTCAGGTTTTCGTCCGCGGGTTGGTGTGGGAGTGGGGTGCGGATTGCACCACTTCGTGGGTGCTATCCGGTGGCTACAATAAGGACATGTATTGCCATCCACGTTTTCATCAAATTATGGTACTTGTACAGAAATCGTTTTTTCTCCCGGCTTTTCACCTGTTACATTTCCATTCTCATCCTTGACAGGCTCTGTATACTTCCATGTAACCGTTACTGTACCTGTTTTACAGTTCATTGTTCCACTTACTGTAACTGAAGCTGATGTTACATCACTTCCGCTTGCATAAGTTTTTCCGTCAGAACCCACAAGTGAATATGAACCACCTGTAATATTAACTTCTCCGATATCAAGCTTAACTGTCTTACTTACGTTAGTTGATATCTCCTGCTTACCCTTACTGAGTGTCAGTGTGATTGTGGTGCCTGCGGCTACTGTTTCACCGGATTTGGTCTGGCTGATTACGCTGCCGGCTGGTACTGTGTCGCTGTACTGGGAGTCAGCATAGGTATACTTGAGCCCTGCTCCTGCGAGGGCGCTTTCTGCATGTGACTGTGAGGCACCTACTACGTTTGGCACGGTGATTGGCTTCTGGCCCGGTGAGAGGGTGACTGTTACTGTGCTGCCCTTTGCGGCCTGTTTCTTTGCTGATGGTGACTGTGCTGTTACTACATCTGCTGCTACACTGTCATTGTAATCTCCATACTCGAAGGTGACACTAAAGCCTGCTGACTCGAGTGTACTCTTTGCTGAGCTCTTGGTCTTTCCGATTACACTTGGTACCTTGACCATCTCAGATGTGCTATCACCTTTTCCTGCGATAACTACATTAATCTGTGAGCCACGTTTTACTGTATCTCCGGCCTTGACATCCTGATCAAGGATTGTGCCGTCCTTTTCATCTGACTGCTTTGTCTCAAATGCAAATACTGTGAGGTCAAGCTTTAAGCGGTCTACTGCCTTCTGAGCATCCTCCACTGACATGCCTCTGATGTCAATCATCTGACCCTCTGTCTCAGTCTGTGTCTCTGACTCTGATTCAGACTCGGTCTGTGTCTGTGACTCTGTCTGCTGTGACTCTGAGTTCTTTTTGCCGCCAAACTTAAACACTCCTGCCACTGAAAGTGCAAGATATATGATAACTATTACAATAATTACGGCTGTTACTATACCCATGATTGTGATTGCTTTATCCATCTTTGGATTTAAAAGCTTGCCGTCATCATCATCGTCATCGTCGTCTTCGTCATCATCGTCGTCTAAGAGTGACTCATCATATTCATCATCATCGTCTTCATCGTCAGCATACTCATCATCATTATCTGCATCGGTATCATCATCGTTTAAGTCCTCTGCGACACCTCTGCCCTCTTTTATCTTGTCAAGCTCCTCCGGGCTTATAACCTTGGTCTTGCCACCGTCAACGAGTGGTGCTATTGTGACGAAATCCTCATCAGGATGCGCAAGAGAGCGCCTTATGTCTGTGAGAAGCTCCTCAATAGTCTGGTATCTGCGGTCCGGTGTCTTTTGTGTACACTTTAAGATGATTTTCTCAAAGCTGATTGGCAGATCCGGTGCGTAGATGCTTGGCCTTGCAATCTCCTCCTGTAAGTGCTGCAGTGCAACTGCCACTGTGGTATCACCGTCAAACGGCACACGGCCTGTAACCATCTCAAACATTACGATTCCCAGTGAGTAAATATCACTTCTGCCATCGACGAAGCCGTTTCTTGCCTGCTCCGGAGATGCATAGTGTACTGAGCCCATCACATCTGAGCTTATTGTATTTGAAGATGTAGCCTTTGCAATTCCAAAGTCTGTCACCTTTACCTTGCCATCTGTAGAAATAATGATATTCTGCGGCTTGATATCACGGTGGATGATATTTTTATTGTGAGCGGCCTCTATGCCCCTTGCCACCTGGATTGCAATACTTGCAGACTCCTTGAATGACAGCTGGCCCTTTTTCTCGATATAAGTCTTAAGTGTGATGCCCTCGACATACTCCATGACAATGTAGTACAGACCATTCTCGCTGCCTACATCATAGATATTTACGATATTCGGATGCTCAAGTCCTGCTGCTGACTGTGCCTCAGCACGGAACTTGGTCACAAATGAACTATCCTCCGAAAACTCCTGCTTTAAAACCTTTATAGCTACAAAACGGCTCAGTATATGGTCTTTTGCCTTGTATACATCTGACATGCCGCCTGCGCCAACCTTGCTTAGGATCTCATATCGATCCGATAAAAAACTTCCTATCTCTAACATCTGTTATTACCTCGTCTTAAAATGGTTTAATAATCATTACAGTGATATTATCGCGGCCACCGTTTGCATTGGCCATGGCGACAAGCTGTGACGCTGCTGTCTCGATATTATCATTTTGCCTAATAGTATCGCATATTTCTTCATCTCTCACCATATTGGTAAGTCCGTCTGTACACAGAAGAATCCTGTCGTCCTCACATAGCTCGACCTCAAAGAAATCTGCCTCCACATGATCTGCTGCCCCGACAGCTCTCGTGATAATATTCTTATCCGGATGAACTCTCGCCTCGTCGGCATTTATCTCACCCATCCTGACCATCTCATCAACCAGTGAATGATCCCTGGTAATTTGTCTGATCTGCTCTGTGCCACCTACAATATAAAGCCTGCTGTCACCTATATTGGCCACAAAAAGCTTGTTTCCTATAATTGTTCCTATGACTAAGGTGGTACCCATTCCACGCTTAGCTTCATCCTCACGAGACTCAGCCACCAAAAGCTCATTTGCCTTGTTGATAGCCTCTTTGATGATGGATACCGGTTCATCCCCGGCATTTCTCGACACCGATGCAACCACACGCTCTATAGTGTATCTGGAAGCATAGTCACCGGCTTTGTGTCCTCCCATTCCATCTGCTACGATGAAAAGATTCGGAAGATTTCCTACTGCAGTGTCAGACGAGAAATAAAAATCCTGATTCATCTCACGAATAGCACCTGCATCCGTAATGGAAAACGTCTTCATCTAGTTTATTCCTCTCTCTTTATCTATATGCTTCTTGCGAAGCTGTCCACAGGCACCGTCTATATCTCTGCCCATTTCCCTTCTAATAGTAACATTAATTCCGTTTTTTTCAAGCCTATTTTTAAAAGCCTCTATAACACCCTTGTTGGACTGCACGTAGTCGCGCTCCTTTATCGGGTTTACCGGAATCAGATTTATATGGCAGTTCATGCCATGTACGAGTGCCGAAAGCTCTGCTGCATCCTCGGCTGTATCGTTCACTCCGCCTACCAGGCTATACTCAAAGGTGACTCTGCGGCCGGTCTGTGCAAAATAATATTTGCATGCATCGACCACATCATGTATATCATAGCTGTTTGCAACCGGCATGAGAGCTTTTCTCTTTTCCTGGTTGGAGGCATGCAGTGAAAGCGCCAGCGTGATAGCAAGCTTTTCATCTGCAAGCTGTCTCATGCGCGGTACGAGACCACATGTGGAAACTGTCAGATTGCGCTGGCTGATATTGATTCCGTTTTCATCAGTGAGAAGCTCTATAAAGCGCAGCAGATTGTCGTAATTGTCAAGCGGCTCACCTGTGCCCATGACAACTACATTTGAGATGCGCTCTCCTATGTCCTTGCCTATCTGATAAATCTGGTCAATCATCTCAGACGGCCTAAGCCCCCTGACGAGACCGTCAAGAGTGGATGCACAGAATCTGCACCCCATCCTGCAGCCAACCTGCGAAGATATGCATACAGAGTTTCCATGCTTGTACTTCATAAGCACACTCTCTATGACATTGCCATCGTCGAGTGCAAAGAGATATTTTCTCGTGCCATCGAGCTTTGACACCTGCACCTCCTCTTTTTTTAGCGAGATGAGTATTGCATTGTCCTTTAATACCTGTATGAACTTTTTTGAAATATTGGTCATCTCATCAAAGCTGTCCACATGCTTCACATGAATCCACTCATATATCTGCTTCGCACGGAATTTCTTTTCTCCGAGCGGTATGATAAACTCTGTGAGCTCGTCCATATTCATTGATTTGATGTCAGTTAGTTGTTCTTTTATCTGTTCCATATCGTTTTTTATTAAATCTGCATTTAACTATTGTTTTTAAACCAATTTATATTTATTAATTCATGATTTATTTTAATATCATAATTTACTTTTTACAAATCTAGCTATAAAGAATCCGTCACTTCCATGCTCACCGGGCAGTATCTGTTTCATTCCGGTGCCCTCAGCAAAGCTCTTATCCAGCTCAAACTCCGGATGCTTTTCAATAAACCACCTCACATTGTCCTCATTCTCAGCCTCATCTATCGTACATGTACTGTACACGAGCACTCCGTTTGGCTTCACGTATGTATGCACGGTATCAAGTATCTGTCTTTGAAGAGCGGCAAGCTCATCTACAGACTCAGGCGTCATCTTGTAGCGTATGTCCTTCTTTCTTCCGAGCACTCCAAGCCCTGAGCACGGCAGATCACAAATGAGTATATCTGCCTTTCCCGCAGAATCAGCATCAGGCACTGTGGCATCCCACACCTCTGCCGACATATTGTCAAGGCCATGCCTTTCTATATTTTCCTCAATCATATCGACCTTGTTATCGGTCAGGTCACGCGCGAGCACATGGCCGCTTCCCTGTAAAAGCTCAGCTATATGGGTGCTCTTGCCACCCGGTGCTGCGCATACATCTATCACATAGTCGCCCTTCTTTGGAGCAGCCGTCTGTGCGACAAGCATTGAGCTTATATCCTGCACATAGAAAAGTCCGTCTCTGAAGCTCTGCAAGCTATTCAAATAATCAAATCCAGATATAACAAATGCATAATTAAGTTCATCAACTGCTGTGACCGTCACACCCTCTGCCTCAAGCATTGCACGAAGCTCATCCGGAGTACACCTGGTCAGGTTTGTCCTGATGCTTATTGTGCTCTTACTGTGAAAGGCCTTGAAAATCTCCTCTGCCTTCTTCTCTCCGTATGCCGCAACAAATCTGTCCACTATCCACTGTGGCATGGAGTATCGGATGCTTAAGGTATCAAGCTGTACTGAATCTATATTTCTTGCAATATTTCTGAGTACACCGTTTACAAAGCCCGAAAGCTGTGCAAACTTATGCCTCTTTGCAAGCTTTACTGCCTCATTGCATACCGCCGAATCCGGCACAGCATCCATGTACTTTATCTGGTAGACGCTCATGCGAAGGAGGTTTCTGATGAACGGCTTCATCTTCTTCACCTTAGTCTTTGAGAAAGAGTCTATGATGTAGTCAAGCTGCAGCATATACTCGATGGTGCCGTCAACAAGCCTTGTCATAAAGGCCCTATCCTGCTTTGGCAGATACTGATATTTGTCAAGCACACTGCGAAGCACGATATGTGAAAATGCTCCACGCTCATTAATCTCAACAAGCATCTCAAGAGCCAGCTCACGCGTATCTGCAGAGTGTGCCGGTATATTATTTGTTTGACTATTTTTATTATTATGATTATTTTTTCTATGATTATTTATATTCTTATTCGATGTCATATAGTTTAATCTACATTTAATTTTCTAACTAATATATCCAATTGAACTGCCACCCTGTAAATTCACAGACAAGCAGCAGCTACAACAGTATCAGTCGTCACGCCTACGTCCGTTTGTGATAAGTATGATACGAAGAAGCTGTAAAATAGCAGCTGCCGCACTGGCCACATAGGTAAGTGCCGCTGATTTGAGCACCCTTCTCGTGTACCTAAGCTCATCATCTGCAAGTATGCCCTGTGTACGAAGCATGACAAGTGCACGTCTTGAAGCATCAAACTCTACAGGAAGAGTCACAAGCTGGAAAAGCACTGCTGCCGAAAACAACAATATGCCTATATCAATAATAAGCCCTGATGAGCGTGTATTAAAGAACAGGCCGATAAGTATAACAGGCCATGCAAGCATGGAGCCAAAATTGGCTATAGGTACAAGTGCACTTCTGATTGAAAGAGGTGCATAGCTTTTCGCATGCTGTATAGCGTGTCCACACTCATGGGCAGCTACGCCAAGCGCTGCAACCGATGTGGCATTGTACACAGGATCAGATAAATTCACTGTTTTGGTGCGCGGATCGTAGTGGTCCGTCAGACTACCTGACACATGACGCACCTGCACATCATATATGCCTGCCGCCTGAAGCACTCTCTGAGCCACCTGCGCACCATTCATGCCTGACATGCTTCTTAGCTGTGAGTATTTATTAAATGTACCTTTAACTCTTGCCGATGCAATCATACATATCACTGCACCTATCACAACGAGTATATATGTCGGATCCCAGTAATAATATCCCATGTATCATCTCTGCTACTAAAAACATATACAAATGTGTATATGCTAGATGATTCGCTACAATCTCACGATTTGTAGTTACTGCTTCAATGTGTATGCTTTGGCGATTATAAACAATACGCTACTCACAAGTTCTTGTACACTCCACAGTCGTAAATTCCCGACTAAGCCATCGGTACATACCTATAAATTCTTTAAATTGATTAGATATAGGTTTTCATCTAAATAGCTTTTCCTTTCTTAATATTTTATGTTTCGCTACTTGGTTTTCGTAGGCTTCTACCATTGTCTAAACGCTACCATCAAGGTTCTATCCTATAATTAGCAAGACTGTTTCAACTTGCACTGGCTACTTCTCAACGTTTCCGACTGCTTTGACGTTAGCACAAACGAATACTCTGGATTTTGAGTATCTTTGAGAACATTGACTCACATTTAATTATGTTTTTAGTTACTTATAATGAATAACTATAACGTGAAAAACGAGCCCTCTTCCACATGACAGCCTCTCAAAAATGAACCTGTATCCATGCGCTTCTTGCCCTGGAGCTGTACCTCTACTAAAGATAATGCTCCTTTTCCTGTCTGTACATACATATCATTTTTTCCGATATGATAAATACAGCCCGGCTCATAATCATCGCTGCCGTCAATCACCTTTGCACTCCACACCTTAAATGTCTTACCGTTTAAGTGGGTGTATGCGCTCGGCCATGGATTAAGCCCCCTTATAAGCCTCTCAATCTCAACAGCCGGCTTTGTCCAGTCGATAAAGCCAAGCTCCTTACTGATCATTGATGTATGTGTGGCCTCCTCGCTGTTTTGAGGAGTATACTCTGCAGTGCCATCCTCTATCATCTTCATGGTCTCCACACACAGCTTTGCTCCCTCTGCTGAGAGCTTATCAAACAGGCTGCCACCAGTCTCATCAGGTGCGAGTCTGACTGTACTCTTTGCAATCATATCGCCGGTATCGACACCCTCATCCATCCTCATGGTAGTGACACCTGTAAACTCGTCACCGTTAATCACAGCCCACTGGATAGGAGCCGCACCTCTGTACTTTGGCAAAAGTGAAGCATGCACATTGATACAGCCGTATCGAGGCATATCAAGAATACTCTTTGACAGAATCTGTCCAAAAGCAACCACAATTATTATATCTGCATTAAACTTTCTGAGATACTCTATATTAGCAGTCTCTCTTATTTTAACCGGCTGGAATACCTCAATACCGTGCGAAAGCGCACACTCCTTGACCGGTGTATACTGCATTGTCTTGCCGCGGCCCTTTGGCTTGTCGGGCTGTGTGACAACCAGTGCCACCTCGTGTCCTGCCTCTATAATTGCCTCAAGTGTTCCCACCGAAAAGTCCGGTGTTCCCATGAAAATTACTCTCATCTTACTGCCTCCCAGATATTTTCCAAGCTCAGATAACAAATGTCATCCTAATGATTACTCCTGTGTATCCTCATATGTCACATCGTGAAGTGCGCCCTCAACCTTCTCCACATAGAGATGTCCATCGAGATGGTCAAGCTCGTGGCAGATACATCTGGCCAAAAGCTCTTCTCCCTCTATCTCATACTCATTCATATCCTCGCCCATGAAGCGAGCCTTTACATAATTCGGGCGGGTCACCTGTCCGGCCTTTCCCGGTACTGAAAGACAGCCCTCATCGCCGGTCTGCTCTCCGTCAGACTCAATAATTTCAGGATTAATCATCACGATCGGACCCTCGCCCACATCGATAACAACGATCCTCTTTAATATGCCAACCTGTGGTGCGGCAAGTCCTACACCATTAGCCTCATACATAGTCTCAAGCATATCATCAATAAGTGTTACTATCTTTGGAGTCACCTCCGTAACCTCTCTGCAAACCTTGCCAAGTACAGGGTCTCCCTCCACTCTAATAGTTCTAAGTGCCATAATTGCCTCCTTCTATATCTATCAAAATCCACTCATCGGATTGAAATCAAATGAGATATTTGCATTTTTCATTGCCGTATCAGCTTTCACAGCCTGCTCTATGCCATCCTTTATGGAAATGAGCGCCGCATAGTCAGATGTCTTCATATAAATCACCTTGCGGTATATGTCATTTACCTTGGCGATGGTCGCATCCGCAGGACCGATGAGCTGAATCCGATGCCTATCATCCGGGCTGTGATTTTCATCTGTATGCGATATCATCTGCGCTGCTATATCGTACACTCTCTGCGCCATGCTGCCACACTCACTCTCATCAGGTGATGTAACATGGACTAAAAGCATATTCCATACAGGCGGATAGTTCATAAGCCTCCTGTACTCTATCTCCTTATCATAAAAAGCCTCATAATCCTGCTCTTTTGCAGTCCGGATGGCATAGTGGTCAGGGTCGTAGGTCTGGATAACCACATTGCCCGGAAGCTTTCCTCTGCCGGCGCGCCCTGCCGCCTGGGTCAGCAGCGCAAATGTGCGCTCCGCCGCATGAAAATCATTCACATGCAGTGACATATCCGCCGCCAGCACACCAACCAGCGTGACATTTGAAAAATCATGCCCCTTTACAATCATCTGCGTACCGATAAGTATATCGGCCTCATGATTGGAAAATGCCTGCAGAATCTTCTCATACGCATCCTTCGCCCTCGTAGTGTCATAATCCATGCGCAGTATACGCGCCTGTGGAAAACGCTTTGCCACCATAGCTTCTATCTTCTGTGTGCCGGCCTTAAAGCCGCTAATGTACTTCGAGCCACAGCTCGGACACACCTTAGGCACCGGCTGTCTGTAGCCGCAGTAGTGACAGACCATCACTCCTCCGCTATGTTCACTGAGTGATACATCGCAATGAGGACATTTTACCACAAAACCGCACGCTCTGCACGACATAAATGCCGATTTGCCCCTTCTATTTAAAAAAAGCATGGTCTGCTGTCCATTTAGGAGCCGCTCCTCCATAAGCTCCTGAAGCCTGGTGGAAAGAATCGAGCGGTTTCCCTCACGAAGCTCCTGCCTCAAATCGACAACCTCACACTTTGGAAGAGGTCTGTCGTCCACACGCTTATCCAGCTCCAAAAGCCTGTAAACGCCTGTCTTTGCCTTGTAATAGCTATCCACCGACGGTGTTGCAGAGCCAAGTACCACAATAGCATCGGACATGCGCGCGTACTCTATCGCCACCTCCCTGGCATGATAGCGTGGCACCGACTCGCTCTTGTATGAATTCTCGTGCTCTTCATCTATTATGATAAGTCCTAAATTTGAAAAAGGTGTGAACAGCGCCGACCGTGGGCCAATCATGATGTCAATATCACCATTCTTAGCTCTCTCAAACTGGTCATAACGCTCACCATTTGAAAGTCTTGAATTGATTATCGAAACCCTGTTCCCAAATCTGGCAAAAAAACGCATCACGGTCTGGTAAGTGAGGGCAATCTCTGGAATCAGCACAATCGCCTGACGAGCGGACTGTATACAGTGTGCGATAAGCTCCATGTACACCTCTGTCTTACCGCTTCCGGTGACACCCTTAATCAGATAAGTATTTCTAAGACCGGCGGCAATGTCACCTTCTATCGCATCAACCACACTCTGCTGCGCGGCATTCAGTACCTTATCATAGGTGTCAACACTCATATGCTCCACAGGATTTCTGTAGCCGGTCTGTGTGATGACCTCGATAAAGCCGCTCTGCTCAAGCGCTCTTATAGTGGCAGCCGACACCGACAGCTTGCCTGTCACAAAGGAATACTCAAGGCTCGCCCCATCATCAGCATCAATCAGCGCACGAAAAAGCCTGGCCTTTGCCTTTTGTTTTTTTGCCTCGCAAAGCGCCAGCTGCGCCCTTGCCTTTACCTTATCTATTTTCAGTGCAATACTGCGGCTCACCTGCTCCTTAGCCTGCTTCTTTACAGGTATAACAGTCTTAAGCGCCTGATTCATGGTAGAGCCGTAATTGCGCCGTATCCATGCCGCAAGTGCGATGAGCTTTGCCTCCACAGCCACAGAGTCTGCCTTTATCCCGATAAGAGGCTTTGTCCTTGCCGGGTCGTACTCAGGCTTATCCGTGACCTCAATCACATAGCCTGTGATAGTGCGGCTGCCAAATGGAATATCCACGCACACACCCGGACGGATGTCGCATAAAAGCTCATCCGGGATGCTGTACTGAAATGTCTTATCCAGTTTTTCGTGGGATATATCCACAATCACGTTGGCATACATAACTGATACTATTTAACTCCTTCGTATTTCTCCTCGCAGTACTTGCAGCGGTAGATTTCGTTTTTCTCATCGGAAAGCACGAAAATCTGGTCAAGCTCCTGCTCAATTGAAGTGATGCATCTTGGATTTTTGCACTTGATGACATTTTTCACCTGATGAGGCAGCTTAAGCTCCATCTTGTCCACAATCTTGTCACCCTTTATCACATTTACAGTGATATTGTGGTCGATAAATCCAAGGATATCGAGGTCTAATGACTCTATCGGACACTCTACCTTGATGATATCCTTCTTGCCCATCTTGCTGCTCTTTGCATTCTTTATGATTGCAACTGTGCAGTCGAGCTTGTCAAGCTTTAAATCCCTGTAAATCTGAAGACTCATACCTGCCTTGATATGATCGAGCACAAAGCCCTCATGTATTCCACTAATATTCAGCATATTATCCTCCTTTAGTCCTCAGCCAGTCCAAGCAATGTCAGAATAAGCGCCATACGCACGTAAACCGCATACTGTGCCTGCCTGAAATAGCATGCTCTCGGGTCATCATCCACATCAACAGAAATCTCATTCACACGTGGGAGCGGATGAAGTACAATCATATCATCCTTTGCAAGCTCCATCTTCTCCTTTGTCAGAATGTAGAAATCCTTCAGACGCACATAGTCCTCCTCATTGAAGAAACGCTCCTTCTGGACACGTGTCATGTAGAGCACATCAAGCTCTCCCATGGCATCCTCGAGCTTTTCTACCTCCTTGAACTCGATATTGTTGGCACGAAGCACATCATCGCGCACATAGTCAGGCACCTTAAGCTCCTCAGGAGAGATAAGCACAATCCTCACATTGTCATATCTGATAAGTGCATTGATCAGTGAATGCACTGTACGTCCAAACTTCAAATCTCCGCAAAAGCCAATTGTGATATTATTCAATCTGCCCTTGATGGAACGGATTGTAAGGAGATCAGCAAGTGTCTGGGTAGGATGCTGATGACCTCCATCGCCTGCATTGATTACAGGGATACGCGATTTCTCTGAAGCCACAAGAGGTGCACCCTCCTTAGGATGACGCATGGCACAGATATCTGCATAGCAGGAAATAACCCTGATAGTATCTGAAACGCTCTCGCCCTTTGACGCAGATGACGAATCAGCACTGTGGAAACCTAACACCGAGCCTCCCAAATTAAGCATTGCAGCCTCAAAGCTAAGCCTGGTTCTCGTGCTTGGCTCGTAAAAACAGGTTGCAAGCTTCTTTCCATCGCACTTGTGTGCATATTTCTCAGGATGAGCCTCTATATCATTTGCAAGATCCAGAAGCTTGTCCAACTCTTCTACAGAAAAATCCAACGGACTCATTAAGTGACGCATAATTTGCCTCCATTCTTTTTCGCGTAACAATTTTTATTACATTTTTTCTATCATATAATAACTTAGCGCAATATTCAAGTTGGCTTTTACACTTTTTTGTTGTAGAATATATGACAGAATATAACTGTTCTGAACGCTTAGCAATTGTATTGAAGTTTTCATACAATTGCGACAATTTCAACATCAAAAAGGAGAATAATATGTCTGTAAATGAATCACAAATCAAAAACACCACAGCCGGCGCAATCGATGATGACGATGCTGTAATCTTTAAGGAGAGAAAGAGACTGCTGTTTCTCGGTCTGCCATGGACCTTCACAAAGTACACCATCACACCATCCTTTATCACTGTAGAGTCCGGACTCTTAAGCACCACAGAGGATGACTGCTACATGTATAAGGTAGCTGATGTAAAGCTCACCACATCACTGATGGAGCGCATTTTTAAGCTCGGCACCATAGTCTGCTACACAGGCGACGTCACAAACCCTGAGCTTAAGCTCGTTCACGTAAAGCACTCACGCGAGATAAAGAGCTATCTGCTCAAGCAGTCTGAGGCCGCAAGACTAAAAAGACGCACCTTAAACACAGTGGATATCGGTGCGCACGGAGCAGACATGGCAGATTTGGATCATGATGGTATTCCGGATTCGCTGGAATAGACTTTGCTCGTATTATACATCAGATATTGTGTATTATTTAAAGGAAGCAGCTTCCGGTTAATCCGGAAGCTGCTTCTATTTTTCATTCGATAATTAAAAATACCCTCTGACCACAGCCTTTCGCGCCACAAGCTTCTTAAGCCTCTTATACATCACGACTGCAAGCTCACAATCACCGGCTTCAAGCTTATCAGGTCCATAATTGGCCATAAGCACAAGCTCCATAAACCTCTCAAAATCACTCCTTACAAGCTCAGGATAAGCAGCCAGCACCGTATCAACAAACTCAGGCCTTGTGGTGTCCATACCAGCTGCATCCACACAAGCGCCAGCCTTAGCAGATATCCTGCCATCCCTCTCAAGCAGCTCATAAAAGCTTATGAATATGATTCTGACTCTATCGCCCGGTGAAAGCCTCTTATCGAGCGCAAGCGTGCGTCTCTTCACATACCATACGCGCAGTATGACCGCAATTATCACAAGTAATATGCCACACACCGTACCAAGCAAAAGCTTAAGCTGCCTGATGCGCTTCATATCGGCCCCGGTACCCGCTGTATCCTCTCCGTCACGGTCAGCATCCTTGTCCTTTTTGTCCGCAATACTCTCCGTATCCTCTGTGTCAGCCTCCGGCATATCGAGATTGTCAATCGTACCGGCAAAGCCCGGAGTCGTCTCCACAGGAGTCCAGCCGCAGTCAGGCATGTAAATCTCCACCCACGCGTGCGCATTGTCATCCTGAAGCACAGCCATATACGAGCCGTCAGCCTGTCCCGAAAACAGATTGGCAGGAGCCGCATAGCCCACCACGTAGCGCGCCGGTATGCCGCAGGCGCGGAACATCACAACAGCCGCCGAAGCAAAGGCAGTGGAATCACCCTTCTTTTTTTCAAACATAAAGCGCTCTATGTAATCCTCATCATCAGAAATCTTTGAAGCGGATTTGGAAAACTCACACCTCTCCCACAGAGTCCTCACAACAAAATTCTTCACATCATCAATCTTTTCATATGAAAGATCCTGCTTCTGCGTATCGCTCAGATTTCCCTCAAGCTTCTTGTCCCACTCCTTTTTCTTCTTTTTGCAAAGCTTTTCGATGCGCTTTTGGCTCTCAGGCACATCGGTATAGTGGGTATTCACATACGACTCGTATGAAGCCTCCAGCTCATCAAGCATATTCCGGTGATTGTACGAGCCAAGCGCACCTGCTGTGTCACCGCCATCGGAAGCAGAAGCATCCACATCCATCCACTTCTTCATCGTATCCATGTATGTGCTGCTCTCAAAGTACTCATACCGGTCATCCTGTGCAGTCTGCCCCTGCACCGAGCAGTCACCGCCCAAAATATTATAGTAATCATTCAGGTAAGCCTGATAAGGCACATAGGTGTATGCAGTATTCGCATTGAGCCTCTCGACTGAGATTGTGCGTGAAGACACAGCATCCTCACCTTCCTCGGCATCAGAGCCATCCACGGCGTCGCCACCATCCAAAGCTGCATCACCGGATGCGAAGTCACCTCCCATACGGCTCTGCCCATACATCATCCGAAGAAATGGCATATTCTGGATATAAAGGAGCGAATCACCATCCGTCTTCCAGTTAAGAGCCGCATCTGTCAGGCTGTCTGCATCGCCCATGCTCCACCTGTTTGGCGTATAGTCAGCACCCACATAGCCCTTTAAATAAAGAATCTCCGTAGGCTTCTCACTGACAGTCACCTTAAGTGACTCCACCTCATCATAAGCCGTACCGTCCACATCGCCAAGCACACCGTCAGACACGCCACCTCCCACGCCCTCGAGCGATAGATTGAGCCTGCCGCCTGACACCTGCGGCAAAAACCTGTACAGAAACTGAAGGCCGCTGCTCTTCACAGGAGCTGTCACATCCGACACCACGGAAAGCGGAGCATTTACAGCCGGCCGCACCACAAAAAACGCTAAAAGCACCACAACAGCACCAAAGCCTGCACAAAAAGCCGCAAGCATATTGGCAGCACGTCTGGCTTCCTTCACATTCGTATCAAACACAGCCTCATCGCCCTTGCCCCAGAGCTTTCTTCTCACGCGCACAGACGAGCCTGCATATGTACATAAAAAACAAAGGAGCAACACAAAATAAGCTCCCTTTGAAATCCTTCCACCACTAAGCAGTGAGCATATCACCACAGGAAAAGCCACAAACAAAAACATGGCTCCATCCTGCCTCTTAATCACAGCCTCAGCCATCAACCAGGCAACCACAAAAAACATAAAACAAAAAAAAATGGTTGCCCCGGTTCCGGCATCTGAAATGAGAGTTATGCCACTTTGATAAGTCCGGTTCATCTGACCGGCAATACAATTAAAGGTATATAGTAAGCCCTTCTTAAAAACCTCCTGCGCAAGCAAAATGCCAAAGCACCACAGCATGATGCTAAAAAGAAGGACGAAAAAGCGATATCTGGCCAAAGCCCTGTATTCAAATATAAATGTAAACCACACACAAAGGGCTGCCCCGACAGCCGCAAGCACCGGATAATTTACAGACACAGAAAACGCATACAGAAAAATCCTAAAAAGCGCCATCACCGAAAAAAAGCACATGACCATCATAGGCCATATAGCGTGCGTTCCCTTATTCCCGGGCTTCGTGAGCAGTGTGGCTCCTACAAGCTCTAAATCTCCCATACTGCAAGCTCCTCATCCACCTTGTCATAATCAATATGCTTCACGCGCACACCGTTGTGATAAAAGCTGCCATCCATGCCAAGCCGCATCGTATTGCTGTCAGCCGCAATCTCCCTGTTCTCATAGAGTGCATCCACATCCACAGGCTCCTCATATATGCCCGACTCACAAAGCTGCTCGAGCATGGAGTATGTATCAGACTCACTCGCCACAAACCGACTCATGACGCGCTTCTCCTTATCATCCCACCAGATGACATTATGCTTCATAGAAGCAGCTGCCATAGACCACGACACAGAGCCAAGTATCTCAAGAAAAGCATCCATCACACTGACACGTTCATCGCCGGTGCCTTTATATGACATATCGGCAAAGATAAATGCAGTCTCATTCATCGGCAGGCTGTACTCCTTCACCATGAAATCATCCGTCTTTGCGGAAAGCTTCCAGTGAAAGCTGTGAAGCAAATCCCCTCTCCTGTACTGTCTGATATCAAACACCTCAGACGAATCCTCACCATGGCGCAGCTTTGAAAAAAGCTCACCGTCCACCGACTCCGAAAGTCCAAGCACACGCGCCATATCAAGCATATGAATCCTCGGCAGCACAAATACTGACGAGCTATGCTCTGAAACGCTGCACTCACGCGTAAAGAGGCTCAGGTAATCCTTCACTGCGACCTTTCCTATATTGAAATACAGCTTGCCGCAGTAGCCGGTACGCAGGTAAAAGCAAAGCGAAGAGCCTGAGCCCGGCGTAACAAAGGCATCACGCGTATAGGCACTCTCCCTGCTTGAAAGCCTGCTGTGACACAAAAGCGTGACAGGTACAGTGCTCATCGGAAGCACAGAAGCATTTGAGACATGCACATCCACCTCAAACTTCTCTCCCTTTGGCACATATCTGTCCGGCACCACTAAAGACGCACTCAGATTGCGCTCCAGATAAACGGAAAGCATAAACAGACACGGCACAAGCAAAAGCTCAAATGAAAGCAGTGTGCGCGCTATATCATTGTCCCAGAACAGTGCAACTGCGAGTGTACATATAATTAAAGCTATGTAAGAAACCTTTTTCTTCATCAATACCTCCGAAAATCAGACATGCTATCTGCCTTCTGTCTGCGGTGTAGGCTGCTTCACCGACGCTAAAATCTCAGCAAGAATATCCTGCGCAGACTCATTGTACATCCTGCCCTGCGCACTCAGCACAATCCTGTGACGCGCCACATTAATAAACACAGAAGCCACATCACGCGGCAGCACATACTCACGCCCCTCAACATAAGCAGACGCCTTGCTCATCCTGGCAAGTGCAAGCGCACCACGCGGACTGACTCCAAGCTCTATCCGATCATTGTTTCTCGTGGCCTCCACCAGGCTCACGATATACTCATAAACCGTCCTGTGGACAAATACACTCTCCACTTCCTTTTGTATCGCAACGAGCTCATCGGTGAGAATGGACGGCATGATATTTTCCATAGGATTGCCATGGTCACGGCTCATCAGAATATCAAGCTCATCCGCTCTGTTGGGGTATCCCATGCTGATGCTTATCATAAAACGGTCGAGCTGTGACTCCGGCAGCATCTGTGTACCTGCAGAGCCAATAGGGTTCTCCGTAGCGATAACGTGAAACGGTCTTGGCACCGGATGAGTCACACCATCCACCGTCACCGTGCGCTCCTCCATCACCTCAAGAAGCGCGGACTGTGTCTTTGGCGATGTACGGTTTATCTCATCAGCCAGAAACAGATTGCACATGACAGCGCCCTCCTCATAGTCAAACCTGCCAAGCTCCTTCCTGTAGATAGAAAAGCCTGTGATATCTGTAGGCAGTACATCAGGTGTAAACTGCACACGGCTCTGCTTCATATCCAAAACCCTCGCAAACGCAAGCGCCATGCTCGTCTTGCCCACGCCCGGAATATCCTCAATCAGTATATGCCCGTTTGCAAGAATAGCCTCCATGATGGCAAGCACACAGTCATCTTTTCCAATAATCACCTGTTTCACAGCTTGTATAGCCTGAGCGGCCTTCTCATAACCCTTCATATATTACTCGTTCCTCTCTCTTCTTCTGCGCCTTACAATTATAATAAAAATCACAGTCTCCAGTGTACCTGCCACAGCAAGCGCCACAAGCATCCACGGCCACACATCCACTATTCGCTTCGTGAGTGCGCCCGACTGCATCTGATTCTTTGTCTCACTCTTCTTCTCGCCTGTGTACTCAGTACGCTCACCACGCACCAGAAGACGGTGCGAATTAATCGCATACGGTGTACAGGTGACAAGTGTACAGTAATCCTTCCCCTCCACTATATCAAGGTCTCCCGACTCGTTAGGCTCGACTACCTTAATCTGATCCACCTTGTACGCAAGAATCTCATCGAGCACATGCAGGTAAAACTCATCGCCCATCTCAAGCTTATCAAGATTCGTAAAAAGCACCGCACTCGGAAGACCTCTGTGGCCTGTCAGCACGCAGTGAGTACTCTCGCCGCCGAGCGGATAGCTGGACTGCTCCATATGACCAACACCCTTTGCGAGTACATCATCACTCGTGCCGCTATATATAGGCAGATTCACATCAATCTTTGGAATAGTGATATATCCAAGTGACTCCCCGACATCCACGAGGTCTGCATAGCTTACCGCACCGCTCTCACTCTCTGTGCTCTCAGCCGACACCACAGTACTAAGCTGGTCATTGTACTTGGTCGCAGCCTCCTTTAAGGCATCCACCTTTTCCTCGTCCAGCTGCTTCACCTCACTGTCATAGCTTGTGATAGCAGAGCTAGCATGCTTTTCATTTATACGGTTGCTGATATATGGGTAGAGCGCAATCGACATTCCGGTGAGGAAGAGGATGGCGCAAAAGATTATTCGCAGTTTCTTCATAGCTTGTATTCCTATAGCTTTTTCCTATACCTAAGGCTTCTGATAGCACTTATTCAAATCCACAACTGCATAAGCTGCATAGCTGTCTGATTGTAGAGTTGAATAAATGTTAGCATATCGTTTCAAAAATGTAAAATGAAATGGTAACCTCCGCACATGCAGACCTGTAAGTCTGTATATACGAAGGTTAGTCATCCCTTTGCTCTTGTAAGAGCACTTTATTCGGTTAATTCTTATCTAAACTCTCTATGGCTATTGCCAATGGTTAGGCTCTCTTTCTTCCTCTGAGCATGATGTATACTGCAGCGAGCATACCACCGATACCAATGATTAAGAACATTGCGGTTCCGATGTCACCGGTTTTTGGGAGGGTGAAGCCTTTGCGGTTTTCGATTGTTACGCTGTAAGTACCAGCATTATTTGTATCTCCACCTGTGAATTTTGTTGAAGTAACTGTTGTCTTTGTACCAATTAAGTTATTGCTTTCATCATACCACTTATCAGTAGTCTTTTTTACTACATAATCAACATTTAAGTTCACTTCTACAGGTGCTTTCAATAAGTTATAACCACTTGCAGCTTTTGTCTCAACAAGGAAATATCTTCCATTTTTAAGGCCGTTCAAACCACTCTCAGCAATCTTACCATCTATTCCAGTTGTTAAATTAGTTTTTATAGCAACTGCATTTTGTTTTAATTGTTCTTCAGTAGGATTTGTCTCGTTTCCTGTATATCTGTACAAATCAAATTGTACACCCGAAAGCTTGGTTGCATTGTTATTTCCATCTACTTTTGTTACATCAATAGAAAATGAATATACTATTGCCTGATCCTTGATATGATCCTCACCAGGGGTTTTACTATTATTAGGATTAGTTGGGTCTACTGTTGGATAAATTGCATTTGAGTAATCAAGCTGTGCATCGTTAAGATTACCATCCTTGCCAATTTTCGCATTTTCATTTAACTTTGTTTTGAAAGTTACTTCAATTGAATCAATATTTGCTGCTTTAAGTTTAGACTTACCTGTATAGGTAAATTTGATTGTCCATGAACCACCTGCTTGGTTATCAGTTGGTTTTGTTAAATTATAATCAGTATTCTCAGCAAATGCGATATTATCAACTGCTACCTTATTAGCTTTATACGTAATGGTAATGTCAGCGTCAGCTTCTACCCATGTAAGAGCATCCGACATTGTATCAGTGATTGAGTATTTATTTAACTGGTCTACATTTGATGGTACTGATGCAGACACTTTCCACTCTACCATATCACCGATTGAGGCATCTGCAGCATTTTCATACGTATCACCTTTTTTTACCTCTTTCTTGAGGTCTGGCTTTTCGTTGTCTGCGGTAATTACTGCACTATCGCCTTTATTTTCACCATTAATTGAAATTGATTTATTAGTATTTACTATAAACTCATATGGGGTTCCGTTTAAGATATATCCATGGTTTTTCTCGTCTGTTCCTAAACTTGTCTCGATAAATCTGTACTTATCTGGAGCAAGCCCATTAACTGTTATCTGACCTACTGTTCCTGCACTACTACTTGTAGTATAAATACCATCTTCATGACCTGCAGTTGTAAACAGCTCCCACATCCCTGATGTCGTATTATATCTTTGCAACGCAAACTGTACTCCACTGAGAGCTGTTGAAGTACCTTTTGTACCATCAGCACTTATTGTTGTACCAGTCTTTTTAAGAGTTATTCCCGAATAAACAGCCTCATTCTTAGGCTCTGCAACTACATCATAGTTCCAGGCTGTACCAGCCTCATTTGTCATAGGAACTGAAACTAAAAAGTTTGCTGTTTTATTTACAATCTGTGAAGGAGCATTTGTCTCCTGTACGAGATAAAGTCCTAATTCAAGTTCTGTAAATTTTGCTGTTGCTGTAGTTTTCGTTGTATCTAAAGCTGTAGTTGCTTTTTTTCCTCCAGCTAAAGTTCCATTTTCAACATCCTTATTAGTATTAAGTTTATTTAATACTTTGGCATATATGTCATCAGTATATTTCTGTGCCTCAGTCTCATTTGACGTAAAATCATCTGCTACAAGTCCCAATCCAGTCACCGGTGTATATTTAAATCCAACCTTTGAAGATGAAGAATCCTGTTCAATATCAGCCACTTTCCAGATTGTAAATTCAACATCTGCTAACGGTTTATCATTTGACGTATTTGCATCTGTACCTTCATACTTATTGATTGTCAACGTACCTTTCTGAGTTGTATCAATCGTAGGTAAAGTAGGTCTTGTAGCACTATCTGCCCAAGCCGGTGTGCCGAATGATGTCAGCACCATGGCTGCACCAAGGAGACCAGCCAACATTTTTCTAATTTTTTTCATGCCTTTTTCCTCTCTTATATCTTTTTCATTGTTGTCGTGTTACGTGCGACCGGCAGGTGTTACTTGCCAATCGCGTTTCTTCTTTGTCTCTTAAGTTTGGAGTATTGTACCTCCTTTCTAAGAGTAATCAAGAAAAATATCAAGCAGCCCAGCGTTGCGAGCGCCATTCCGCATAATATGAATAACATTGCTCCATAACCACCGGTTTTTGGTAGAAGGAACTTGATACGATTGCTGATTTGAAGCTCTATCGTATTCTTATCTGTTGCTTTGGTGAAGTCATATGACTGTCCATCTACTGTTGTTACGTTGTTCCTTAATATTTTAATGGTTATTGGATCCTTTAATAAATTGTAGCCTTGTACAGCTTTTGTCTCTGTCAGACGATATGTTCCATCTTTTAAGTCTTTAAACTCTGCTATTCCCTGTGCTGTTCCAACACTACTATCTGTCCCACCTGTAGTAACAGTTATAGCAGCAAATTTAGGATCTAATTTAAAGCTCTCCCCACCTGTTGATGTACTATCCGGCACCAATCTTTCAAGCTTAAATTCAACACCATTTAGCCTCTTAGTTGTATCCGTAGCATCAACCTTTGTTATCTTGATGTTGGTCAGCGGACTGTATGTATTGGTTATCGTGTAATTCTTTGTAATTGAACTTCCAGCCTCTGTACTTGGCACCGATATAGCATCGGTATATGTAACCTTAAACAAGTCATTCAGATATTCATTATTTTCGATAACTTTTACAGAACCATCAGCTACTGTCACTTCTACTATTCGATACTTATATGGCTTATTTTTATCTACTTTTCCATCAGTATCATTTGCATATCTGTCCAGTCCGGTAAATGAAAATGTCCATTCAGTCTTATCCGGATTATATGGATCTTTTTTCAAAGTAATATAGTTGGCTGTGGTCTGCCCCGGTGTTGCATATTCCACTGCAGCCCACGGATCGCTATCATTTACACGTCTTTGAAGCTGTATATTTATTGAATCAGGCATTGTAACACCACTGACATTTTCCCATTTCTTAGTAAGATCAATGTTTACAACCGGATTCAGTTTATTAGTAAAAATAAACTTCGTTTGTTCAGCAGCATCAGCCTTTACAGTACCTGACACTTCAGTAAGTTTGGTTTCTTCATTATATGTGACAGTTGGTTTGTATTTTTCTTCCAGTCCATTGCCACTTGAGACATCCACACTTTCAAGCACTGCACCATCAGTAGCGCTTATCTCTGATATTGTATACTGTGTTCCTGCAGGAATACCTGAGATGACTATTGGGTCAAATGTTCCGCTTGTATTCTTCTCAATAGTGTATGTCTTCTCAATCGTTTTAGTTCCTTCCAGACCCATACCTGCCACATTGAAAAATTTCACTTTAAAAGTATATGTACCTTTTAGATCATCTGATACAGCAGCCTGTTGTTTTTGAATAGTAATTGTTCCTGTCTTTACTTTATTTGTGTATTTGACCTTTAACCTGGTGGATGTCGTAGAATTGTCAGGATCACTATATGATCTAAATACAATCGTATTTTCATCGTAAGTATTTACATTGCCATTCTTCCTTGCCCAGGCTGAGGAATCCACCACAGAATTTGTTCCAGGATATCCTATCGTTTTTCCACTACTTCTTGCATTTGTAATATCAAGGCCATCATTATTTATTTGATGACCATCTTCTGCTCCTGTTTTATATTTTTCCTTTCTTCCATCCTTTATTGTACTGCCGGATTGATTTGTCAGGTTTGCAGTCACAGAAGATAAATCAACCGTAGTTCCTTCACTATTTACAGCGGTAACCGGCTCACCATTTTCATACATTGTCCACGATGGCTCAAAAACCTCTGTATCCACATCCTCACTTACAGCTATGTAACTGCCTCGTCTGAACTGGTCTGTGAATGTTGCAGTCTCACCATTTGCCAGTACAAATACGCCATCATCACCCAGGATATTCGTGGTAGATGATTTATCCGATGATATAGTATATACGGCATTTTCCGGATACATCAAGGTGCCGCTCTCAACTGAGCCATAATCAGCTATCTCATACTGCTTTGTAACAAAGCCTGTTGGATTTGTCACCTCAGACGAAGGAATAAACTTAAAATCATCCAGATAGAAATCTCTGCTGTAGTCATAGTTAAACCTGATATACCTTATTTTTGATAAATTAATTTGACTACTTCCAATAAGCTTGTCAATTTCCACATTTACGGTTATCCACTTCTTGTTTGTAAGTGAACTATTTGCAGTGGCTACATCATTTGTCAAATAATTCCCAGCCTGTTTTCCGTCTGAATCCTCGAGTCCGATATACATAAACTGTGTACTCGGATTATCTTTATAATCATAGTAAAACTTAAACTGCAGATATTTATAATGATCCGTTGCACTGCCTGCAGTATACGTTGCATTAAAGCTATCACTTCCAGCAGATAAAATGCTTCCCCATCTTTGCTTTTTGTATGAACCGCCCACATTATCAAGCTGTGCCAGCCAATGTACTACATTTGTTTGTCCAACCCAATTGTTTACTTTTTCAAAAGTATTTCCAGATACATTTTGCACCTTATTGCTTTCAAATGTGTCATTAAATACTTCCGTTTTAATTGACTGTCCTGCAGTTGCTTTTTTAATACCAAAATGTGTAGCCTGATTCTGTATAGTAAATGGAAATACAGACGTATTGTCAAACAATGTGTCCGGGAATATATCTTTATTCACGCCAGCTGTATCCACATTCTTCTCCACCTGGAATTCGTTCTCGTCCGGGAAGTTGAATGATATAGACATATTTGACTCCCAGAGGCCTCGCTCCATGTAGAACATGGTGAGGGTGTGTTCTTTGGTGAAGTAATCCTTCGTAATCGTTTCATCACTAGCAAAACTATTCACCTTTGACGGAGTCACCCCACCACCTGTAGCATCATTCTTCACACTCGATACCGTCGCTTTTTTGTCTTTAAAATTTATTGTTCCGTTAACCTTACCATGGCCTCCACCTACATCAAGTACCAGCTTACCATCAATAAATACCCATACGTCATCATCTCCTGAAAAGTTGAATTCGATAGGCGCATCCTCATTATCTGTTGTCTTAACGGTTCCATCTGATGTCAATTTGAATTTCAAATCAAATTTTTGTCCAAAGCCATAATTGAGCATGGTTGCGTTTCCTGACTGCGCATTTGTATTAAAAGGAAAATAATTATTATCGTTTGTCGCAGGATAACCTGGACTAGCCGTTTGACCCTTTACAGCCTGGTCTGAAGGATTCAGAAAATATCCATCTTTTACACTTTGCTGTAGCTGCAGATTCTTATTTGAAGCGTTATTATCAGCACTGTCAAAATACCAGTAATCCACGCTTCCTTTGTAAGAAGTGCTTGTAACTGGTTTCTTAACAAACGGAAATGTTACATCCTTGTACACCTTACCGAGCACTGTGTTCTTTGAATTGTTTCCTGTCAGGAAATCCTCATTAAAATATGGTGCTGCAACTGTTTTGCCTGAAGTCTTTATCATCAGGTTGTTATTGGATAGCGTATCAGCTACAAGCCCCTACACTGCACTATTTCCATTTGAAAGTTCATAACCGTTTCTGCCCCACATGGAATTGTTCTCATATATAAACTTATTCCAGTCACCGCTTCCATACAAATTCAAAGAGGCTTTAATGTCGCTATAGTTGCTTCCTTTATAATTTTGGAAATTGCCCCAATATATTGATGATGAAGCATTGTTTTTATCATAATATGAGCTTAGTGCCTGATCCAGCTGTCTGAAAGGCTGATATATATAGTGTAGTATTGGATTATTGCCAAGGCTATTTAAATCAGTATTATACGAATAGGCATCTCTATTGTATCCATTCAGCTCATAATCGGAATAATAGTCATACAATGTTGTATTGACATAGAGCATATTGCTATTCCTGGTAAGAGTTCCCTGCGGTATGTCCACAATCGTGTCAGACGTTGCAGTACTGCCACCATCCTTTGTTTTTCCTTCGGCATTTCTAACTGTATATAGTTCTCCCCAGTAGCCGGAGCGGTTGGTTGGTTTATATATACTGTCATCACTTGTATCTGCATAGAAGCAAGGATTTGTCAAACCATCAGGAATAGTTAAGTCATATGTTTTGTTAGCAGTAATCGTAATCGGTATCTTACCATCTGTACTACTATAAAACAAAATATGGCTATACTTTTTATCAAGCTGAGCCTGATAAACATCTGACCAGGTATGTGTTCCATCTGAGAAATCTTCAAGCTTTTTCAGGTCTCCATCCTTAAAATCATTTTCATTATTCCATGCATGATAACGAATGCCGGCATCTTTTAAAGGAAGGGAATTGTCAGTCACATCACCAGTATATGATAATTTGGATAATGTTGCATCAAAATACACTGTATTTAGCGAGCTGGCCTGATATGTTCCCTTTATACATATATTCGATCCGCTGTATGTGATTAAATTATCAGTTCCATTAGGATAGAATCTGTATGTAACACCATTTTTCGTTATAGAAATAATCGTATCCTTAGCTATAGTTCCGGATATACTATAGCTCAAAGTGTTGGTTGCGGTGCCATCAGGCACAACTTTTACCGGCTCCCCACTGCCAATCTGGATTGTTATATCATCGCTTGTCCTGAATGAAAGATTATTAAAATATAGTTTTGTTACATTAGGCGTTGTTTCACTCTTCTTTTCCTTACTCCACTCTGAGTATGTTTTACTCGAATCCTGTCTGATTCCGTAGTACAGGATGCCACCTTTGCTAATTGCTGTTGATATATCAAAGGAATCCGTAATAGCGTTGTTTTGAGCATCAATAAATCTCACATATTGATATGCTTTTCCATTCACATCATTCGGAACTGTTACTTTACCATCAGACAATTGTAGTGCCGTTACATGTTCACTTGTAGAGGCATCATAATTGCCATCTAAGCTGAACTGTGCCTGTACTCCGCTCAGATTACTTGCTGTCATATCCACAAACGTTAAACTTTGACCTGCATTTGATGTGTATTCTTTTAATGCATATACATCTTGATCCTCAATTTTCGTTGATGCAGGACCATTTTGTGCATACACCTTACCTTTTGCAAGAATATCACTTGATACTTCTGTTCTGTAATATGGCTTACTATTTATTACACCCCAATCAGTACCGTAAGTGAAAAAATATGTGTTTCCATCTTTTATTTCCCAATCTGTCGCATCCCAATACCAATATCCGCTGTTTTTATCATATTTACCTTGATTTATATCTTTCCAACCAGTTACATTCAGCCTGATATCAGCACTACTATTTGTCCAATCAACACTGTCTAAATTCATACCTGCAGGATTTAAATATATATAATTCGGATTTACCGTAAAAGTTTTCGCGGTAGCAGTCTGCTCCTCCGCAAACGCACTTACCCCATAAACTGCTATTCCCAATATAACAAGCACTGCCATCACAATGCTGACTTTTCTTTTGAGTATTTTTCTCATTACCCTCATCATCAACTCTCCATACGATTCTACTCTTATACTATTTTCGATATATATAATTATATACTTTCGATGCTTTTCGTAAATATAATTTTTTTTAGATTTGTATCACTATTTTCATATCTTTTCATTTTCAACTTAAAAACATCGCTATTAAATGGTGTTTTATTCCTAATTTTAGCACTTTTTGTCGATTTTTTGCTTCCTATACTGCATTCTTCCACAGCGCAAAGGGCTTCATCTCATGATACCGGCTGGGGCATGGGATGAAGCCCCGCCCTACTGCCACTGCCTGCAATTGTCTCAACAAAAGAGAAAGCAGCCTCCGTGCTCCCGCCCAAAGACTGCTTCATATGTTAATCCGTTTCTACCCCACCCCCGAATTTTTTGCGCTTTCTATACTCGCTTGGACTCATTCCACAAAACATCTTAAACTGCTGTCCAAAATACGATACATTATCAATGCCTACCTTCTCACAAATCTGGTTTACCTTCATATTGGTGGTCTCAAGCAGTCTCTTTGCCTCATCTATACGCTGGGAGATAATGTAATGACTGACTGTATCCCCTGTCGACTGTTTGAAAATAAGGCTCAAATACCCCGGTGAAAGAAAGACCATATCTGCAAGGCTCTCCAGGTTTATCTTCTCTGACAGATGTGCCTTGATATAGCTCTTGACCAGTGCTACATCCTTTCGGATCTGCTTGTCATCTGTAGCGATATTTTCCTCATAAATACAGATGTTTTCTTCTATGATATTATATAACTCATTTAGAGAATCTGCCTCAAAAAGCTTCTCGACCTGTTTCTTACCCAGTCCATAGACACTTCCATGAGCTGCATTGTACAGCTCAAGCGCAATCTCTGCAAAAACAAACTTCACAAATGTCTCGGAGTCCGATTTGTTCTGAAACATCATGTGCTTCAAGTGCCCATACTCTCTTCTGACAAGCTCGATATTCCTCTTTCTGATGTACATAAGCAGCTTGTTTATACACTCCGATCTCTCAGATTCGTCACGTTCGACAAGCTCATCATCCTCGTAGTAGATGCCATTGTTGTCAGCAAAAAATCTGTTTTCCATAAGCTTTTCCAGCCTCTGACAGCAGTCGTGTATCTCATAGATATCATTTATGCCTGCGCCAACAGCAAGATAGCATTGCTGACCATACACCTCTGTAAGCATATAGTATATGCCCTCAGCCATATAACTCAACCTGCTGTAATGATTCTCCCAAAGCAGGATGAGCACATAGTTGCCGCCCAGACTGATAGCCTCTGCCCTTGAAGCAAAGCTCTCCTTTATTCTATCAATGACTTTATCGGCATTTTCATTCCAAAATTCACTGTCTACCCACAAAAGCATGATATTACTCACATGTTGGGCAGAGTTTAAATCATTCATTTGTGTGAATCTCATAAGCTCGTCCATATACAGCCTGTTTCCTGTTGCAATATATTGCGACAGCAAAAATCCACACATAAAAAATGTCATCTGTTTTTTTTGTTCTTCATTTTTTCTGCTATCATGTATCTCACAAATCATCTGTGCCATGCACGATGCAATCTCTGTCGGTGCAGCCGGCTTTAAGATATACAGCTCCACTCCATGCTCTATCGCCATTCGGGCGCTCTCAAAATCACGCTGTCTGCTTACAATCACTATATGTATATGAGGATTGACACCTTTTTCTTTGGCATAGCCTATGATATCTGTCCCGGTCTCTATGCTGTCAAAAATCTCCGTAAGCATGATATCTATTCTGCGCTCACCAAGCAATTGTGCGGCTTTTTGTGGATTTGCCACCTCCATTATCTCGTATATAAAATCAGAGTCTGTGCTCTCGATTATTTTCCTTAGCTCCTGCCTGTCCTTATTGTTGCTATCCAGGATCAGTATATTCAACTTCTCCATTTTTGCCCCCTAAACTAACCAATATAATGTCGATGCAACCTATATATTTAGTACTATTATATAACAATCCAGTACCTTTTTCAACTTTAAAAAGCTATATAATTGACATTGGATACGCTGGAAGTGATGCCTGTCTAATACAAATTTAACACTACCTTGTCAGGCTGTACACCACAGCATAATATCAAATAACAGCCCATGTCTCATTGAGTCTTAGGCTGTTATCATTAGTACAGTTATTAAAATATATACTAGCAGCAGAACATCTGCCAGCAAAGGAATGTGGCTAGCAGACTGCAGCACTCGCTGCCCCTGCCACTAGGGCGTCCGTATATGTCTCCCATATCCGAATACCACGAGCCACCATTTTCAATTATCTGCATAAACTGGCGGTACTGCATGTTGTTTGGCTCAAGCGACACTGCTCGCTGTATGTGTTCTATGGCTGTCGCCGTGTTGCCGAGCTTTTGGTTTGCGATAGCACTGTAATAATACCACCTTCCGCGTCTCTCAGCAAAAGGTACCTCCTCAAGCACCTTTAGTGCCTCATTGTAGTAGCCGTTGCTGATGAAATTGCCTGCTGCACGCACCTTGGGATTGTCATCCTGTGCACTGCTGCCTGCATTATTGTAGGTATAGCGGCCATAGAAACCACCAAACGGTCCACCTGCTCCAAATGGATCACCTGCTCCCGGTCCACTACCATATGCCCCACCATAGGAGCTGCCGCCGTATGAGCTGCTGCTTCCCGCACCGCCATATCCACCGGCTCCGGCAGCACCGGACTGCTTTTCCTTCATTATCTGGTCATATGCCTGCTGCACCTGCTTAAACTTCTCCTCAGCCTGATCCTTGTTAGGATTGTTGATATTGGCATCAGGATGATATTTTCTGCTTAAGTTCCTGTAGGCCTTTTTTATTTCATCGTCACTTGCACTGCGGCTGACACCGAGCACCTGATATGGATCTATCATTTATGTTTCTTCCTTTTCTTCATCTGAATATACTCATACTTGCTCCACACACCGGAGTATAGAACATTTCTGATTATATCCGCATGTAAGAGAATTGGCAACCTCTCAAATATTTTTGCTGCATCTGAAAGCATAGATGTCATCATAAGCCGACAGGATTTGTCAAATTTTTCCTGATCATTATTGCAGCAATGCATGAGCTGTATAAGTGGATTATATGACTTCTTTTTCACATCATCCCCTATATCCTCATACGCATCCATTATATAAATAAATTTGCCCATGTAGCAGCCAAATTCCTTCAAATCCTTCTGCCACTCATCCTGCTTCCACGCAAAAAGTATGCCGAGCATCTCTCCTGTCAGCCCCGCAACTGCATCAATATTGGTATCATTGCTCTTCTCGCACTCTGCAAGCCTTGCAATGTAGTCCTCTATCGCCTTAGCCTGTATCGGATAGCCTTTTTTTGCCTTCTCAAAGTCCTTTTTCAGCATCTCTGCGTATGTCTTCTTCGTCAGGCTTTTATCGTCCTTCCAGTCATCTATCAGATTGTAGTATGCAAGCAGTATGTTCATGGCTGCAGCATACTCTGTAATCTCATTGGTGCGAAGTGTACGCTTCTTCGTAGGGTGCACGCTGCATACAAATCCATCCCGCGTCACACTATCCGGCTCATACAAGCCTGTCAGAAGCACTATGAGAAAAGTCATGTCATAGTTTAGTGCCATCTGTGCACGCCTGCCATACTGCGACTTCATTGTCTGGCACAGCCCGCAATAATAGCTTTGATATATTTTTTTATTTTCCTCGGACAATGTGTCCTTATTGACAGTTATATATCCAAACATTTCTCTTCTCCATGCTCTTATGTACAGGTATATATATTGACATACTAGCTACGTCTCACGAACTGCTCCCGGCACTTCGGACAGGTAATACAAATCTTGCCATGTCCTCTTGGCACCCTGACCTCCTGCTTGCACATAGGGCACTTGAAGAACTTGTACTGCTTTCTCTGTGCAAAGCGCTTTTTCCTGCGCTCTGCCTTTACGGTCCACTCATACCTGGCATTTAAAAACTTTTGATTCTCTGCATAGCGCTTGTTTACATTCCTCGAAAATACGCGAAAATACATATGTATCATCAGTCCTATAGCCAGTATATCAAGTATCGCCGACCTTGTAAATATTGAAACCAAAAGTAATATCATTACTACCCATGACTCAGCCCTTGCAAGCTCGTCCATCCCGTTTCTTCCATTCATAAATCTGATAAATTTTTCTCTCATATTACCGCCTCGCCCTATATTTTCCTATAATATTATGATATGATGGTCAAAAGGTATTTTGCCCCTCATTTATGATTAATAAGATTACTACATGCTACGCATTCCCGTAATCTGACTACACCTCGAAATCCGCTAATTTTCTGTGTCCACGCTATGAATTTGAGGTTTTAAATCGTTCTTTACATTTATTAAGATAATATTGAAGATAAAAACCGTCAATAGACCTATCGTCTTTTAAGAAACATTTTATATTTCGTTTATTAAAGTTGGTAAAAGGGCTTGATTTTTGGAAAAATGCTTGGTATATTAAATAAATATGCAGGACAGGTGATCGCGGCTGCAGGTGTCGAAAGACCGCAGGTGAGGAAAGTCCGGGCTTCATAGGGCAGGATGCCGGTTAACGGCCGGTGGAGGAAACTCTAAGGACAGTGCAACAGAAATATACCGCCACTTTTGTGGTAAGGGTGGAATGGCAGTGTAAGAGACTACCGCCTCACTGGTAACAGGGAGGGCACATGTAAACCCCATCCGAAGCAAGACCGAAACAAAGCTTTGACGTGGCCCGCCAGCTTTAGGTAGGTCGCTTGAGGCGTCTGGCAACAGGCGTCCTAGATAGATGATCACTCAACGACATAACCCGGCTTATCGTCCTGCGTATTTTAATAATCTAAAGCCTATTGGCGTTTCGTAAAATAACTTATTAGTAACGTGCGCCGCAAGGTGCACCATTAAAAATGCAACTGAGATATCTCAGTTGCATTTTGTTATTTCCAGGTAACTATTATTGCTATTTTATATGATGCAGTCTACCGGTAGCTATTATTTGCTGTTGTATGTAATAAAGTCTACCGCCATCTCTATCTGCTCCTCTAAAGCCACATCAGGTGTACCGTCTCCCTTTTGCAGGCCATAGCTTCCAAAATAAGAATGGCACCCTCCATCAATGACATACTCATATGTATCCTCCGGCAGGTTTGAGCGGTATTTGCGGTATTTGTCCATATCAAGCACACCATCCTCTGAACCGTACACACTAAAAACCCTCAGATCTGAATCCGACAGGTCAGCGGTCGAATATGCTGCAAAAAGATATAGTCCGTCAAACTCATCTACATGCTTTGACACATATTCTGCAGCCATGGCTCCGCCTAAGGAGTGGCCTCCCATGTACCATTCCTGTATGGATGGGTATATTTCCTTGTATTTTTCAATGATACCGTCTGCTGCATTCCGGTCCAACACTGCGAGGTTGCCCGGCATATGTACAAGTATGCACACGAAATTATTCTTTGCAAGCTCATGCATCAGCGGCGCATACGCCGTATACTGCACCCTGCCTCCCGGATAAAAAATCAATGCCTTTGTGGCTTTTTCCTTATCCTGCGGTGCAAAGGTTATCGTATAATTCTTAAGCTTTAAGTCGTACTGGGTGGCCTGTATACGCTTGTCCTTCTTTTCTATGGTAACAGCAACCTCTCTGTCTGAATCAATTGCAGCCTCCGCAATTGAATCTGCGCGATAATAATTTCCCACATAACAATTTACGGCAATACCGCCAATAGCCATGACTGCAATTGCCACAAGCAGTATTCTATACACAGCCGGAATGAGGGATTTTTTAGTTTTATACATTAAAGCAGCTTCCTCCTACAAACTCACGAAGCAGTGAATTGTTTGGTATGCCGTCAGCCGGCATCGGAAGAAAGTAGTCTAAGAGCTTTAGCAGCCTCTTTGCCTCGAGATACTCCGGGCAGTCTCTTTCTATGCCAAAAAGCAACGGCTCCGCATACACCTTGAGTACCGCAAGCTCATACACAAGTGCAGAGTTGAACATCACATCCGCCTGTTCCTGGAAAGGAAAGATATTCTCCCTTTCACCCTTTCTGACAGACGGCCACATAGCGATGGTCTCCATGGCATTGGTACCTCGTGTACGCGCATCACGCACAATCCGGCGTATAAGTCTTTCATCTGTGGTGGAAAGAGGATTGTGCTCGTCAATATTGAGCTGTGTAAGCGCTGAAATATAGATTTTGAACTTGTGCTCAGGCGGGATAAGCTGTGAAAGCCTGTCATTTAGGCCGTGGATTCCTTCTATGACAAGTATATCATCAGCTCCCAACGTCAGCTTTCTTCCGCGGTACTCTCTCTTTCCTGTCTTGAAATTGAAGGAAGGCATATCGACAGCCTCTCCTTTAAGAAGCCTGTTCATATCCTCATTGAACAGCTTTACATCAATAGATTCAAGGCACTCAAAATCAAAGCTTCCGTCCGGATGCTTCGGGCAAAGCTCCCTGTCCACATAGTAGTCATCCAGACTTAACGGATGTGGCTTTCTGCCCTTTGCGATAAGCTGGATTGAGAGTCTGTTGGCAAACGATGTCTTGCCTGATGATGAAGGACCTGCTATCATGACAAATTTCTTTTTGTCATCCGAAGCAATCTGCGCTGCAAGATTTCCTATCTTCTGCTCCATCAGTGCCTCCTGAAGCAGCATGATTTCCTGCCCCCTGCCTGCTGCAATCGCATCATTTAGTGAGCCTATCGTGCCTATTCCAAGCATCTTGCTCCATTCCCTGGAATCATCCAGCGTGTGAAACAGCTTATTTGATGTCACAAGCGGCTCAACGCTCCTGCTGTGAGCACCCGGAAAAAGAAGCACAAAGCCACTCTCATACGGCACTATATCAAAGTATTTGAGCATGCCTGTCGAGGGTGCCATAAATCCGTAGAAATAATCCACCACACCATCCAGCTCATAGAGATTAACTCTGGAGCTTCTCCTGTAGTGCAATAACCTCTCCTTATCATGCAGCCCTTTTTCCTTGAAAAGCTGCTCCGCATACTGTGTTTTTGCACTGTGCTTGGTAATTGGGAGGTTTTTTTCCACAAATGAGTACATGCTGCATACTATCCTGTCAATATCATGCTCTGTCACGCTTTTCTCACTGTTTTCTCTGCTGCCTCGTAAGTCTGTATCTTCATTATATTTTTCCTGTTGGCTGTCTGCACACTCCACTGCTTTCTCAAGCTGACAATAATAGCCTTCTCCGAGCGAATGCATCACATGAAGCTGTGTCATGCTGCCATATACATCGTATATAGCCCTCTGCAAAAGCAGCACAACACTTCTTCTGTATGTACGCCTGCCATCCCTGTCAGCTGTCGTCACGAAGCTAAGCTCACAGTCACTTTTTATTTTCTTATTCAGTTCACGAAGCCTGCCGTTTACAATTCCAAGGATTATGTCATCCTCATAATGATCCTTGAATCTGTCTGCTACGGCTTCTAAAGTATCACTTTCTGATGCTGTCACTGCCATGACCTGTCCATCCGGCAAGGTCACCTTCACACTATATTCCTGCATTTCTTATTGCCCCCATAGTCGAATATGCTGCCTCATTGTATGCCATCATCTCGTTTATCTGCTCGATTCTGTCCATGATGGAATCACTCATCTCCTGTGTCCTTAGCTGCTGCATGATGGCAGCCAGCTTGTGGTGTTCCCTGACAAGGAACTTCCGAAGCACCGGATTACCGTTTTTGATAAGTACAGGTCCGTACAAATCGCATACAGTAACCGTCGTCTCGTCCATATTGTCCCATGCGGAATTGTCCGCACACGGCACACATCTGAACATCGGATAGTATTTTCCGTCCTCCAAAATCATATCCTCATCAACTATCTTATAGCCTGTGTTCCTTACATATTCACGGACTTTGCTCACTTCCGACTGTGGCTGCAGAATCAGCTCCTTTGCCGACCTGCACACTGTCTCCCCTGCGGTTAAAATGTGAATAACAAGCTCTCCTCCCATTCCTGCTATGACAATAGAGTCAACCTCTCCGTCGTGTATCGCTTCAAGCCCATTGGAAAGCCTTGTGGTAATCTGCTCTGTCAGACCGTTTGCCCGTATATGCTCATTGGCGCGCTCAAGCGGTCCCTTATTTATATCAACAGCAATTGCTTTCGGTATTATATTACTCTGCACCAGGGCAATAGGCACATAGCCATGGTCGGTTCCCACATCACACAGCGTGTAGCCGGCCGTGACCATTGATGCCACTGCCTTCATTCTTCTGGATAGCCTAATCATCTTACTCTAAGTAGTCCTTAAGCTTTCTACTTCTGCTTGGATGACGAAGCTTTCTTAGCGCCTTTGCCTCAATCTGGCGGATACGCTCACGAGTGACGTTGAACTCCTTACCTACTTCTTCAAGTGTTCTGGCTCTGCCGTCCTCTAAGCCAAAGCGGAGTGTGAGTACCTTCTGCTCTCTCTCTGTAAGAGTGCCAAGCACCTCCTCAAGCTGCTCCTTAAGGAGTGTGAATGCTGCCGCATCAGCAGGAACCGGTACATTATCATCCTTGATGAAATCACCAAGATGTGAATCCTCCTCCTCACCGATTGGAGTCTCAAGTGAAACAGGCTCCTGCGATATCTTAAGTATCTCACGCACACGCTCTACCGGCATGTTCATCTCCTTGGCAATTTCCTCCGGTGAGGGCTCTCTGCCAAGCTCCTGAAGGAGCTGTCTTGACACACGGATGAGCTTGTTGATTGTCTCAACCATATGCACAGGAATACGGATTGTTCTGGCCTGATCAGCTATGGCTCTTGTGATAGCCTGGCGAATCCACCATGTGGCATATGTAGAGAATTTGTAGCCCTTCTTGTAGTCGAACTTCTCAACTGCCTTGATAAGACCTAAGTTTCCCTCCTGAATCAGGTCAAGGAAAAGCATTCCTCTTCCCACATATCTCTTTGCGATGCTGACAACAAGACGCAGGTTTGCTTCTGCAAGACGCTTTTTGGCATCTGCTCCCTTGTCCACATCCCTCTGCAGTGTCTTTATTTCTTCCTTTATCTCAGCCTTTTCCTCTTCCGATGCACCATCAAGGCGGCCCTTTAGTACATTAATCTTCTCGATTGCTACCGCTCCGTCCTCCATATTCTGGGCGAGCTCAATCTCCTCATCTGCTGAGAGAAGAGGTACCTTACCGATTTCCTTAAGATACATACGGACAGGATCCTCGACGCTGACTCCCTCCGGTACTGAGAGGTCAATCTTTTCAACCTCTACCTCATCCTCATCATCGAGTATGATATCATCATCCACGTCATCATCATTGCTGATTTTAAGCACGTCTATGCCGTTTTGCTCGAGATAATCAATTACCATCTCAAACTTCTCCGGATCCAGATTTAAGTCCTTGAAAAAATCTGCAATTTCCTGATATTCGAGCATATTCTTTTTCTTTTTTCCAAGCTCAAGAATCTCAATAAGCTTCTGCTGGAATTTCAGTTTCTGCTCCTGCTCCTGTGCCATGTCTTTTTGTTCCTTTTTCTTTGCCATTTTATTTTCCTCTTTATTCTGGTATTTTTTGCAATTCTTCGAGTGCTCGCTTATCCTCAATAATCCTCATCATGCCCTCCATATCTGTAGGTGCCAGATGCTTTGAGCGATAGTCTATGCTGTTTTGCTTGATACGGACAACGGTTTCCCTGAGTGCGGTTGCCTTGTCATTTTTGCCCTCCACCTGATGGATTGTGGCATTGAAAAGCCCTGCCACCTCGCGCTGTTCATCCTCATCGGTAAACATGCTTACTATCCTGGCCGGATTTACTGTATGCGTGGTCTCGTACTGTGAAAAAACCTCCTTAGCCACCTTGTGGTACAGCTCTTCGGTAAAGTCATCTGCACTGATACGCCCCTTTATCCTGTCAAAAAGTGAATTATCCTCTATGAGCCATGTGAGGAGAAGCTTCTGCGACTGCTTCATGCCATCCTCCTTTTTATTTTTCTCATTGATTCCACTTTTAAGCTTTGTCTGGGGCTTTACGATACCGCCCTTCATTGCCATACTGTTTACGAGCTTTCTTAAGTCGTCGTATGGTATGCTGTACTCTCTGGACACTGCCTGCGTATAGTTTGTCCGCTCAAGCTCCTCGGTAAAACCAAGCAGCTTCTTTGCGATTTCATTATAAAATGCGGTTTTTGACTCGGGATCGTCCATATCATAGCCTGCCTGCATGATCCGTATCTGAAACATAAAGCTGTTTTCAGCCTTTTTGATACGCTCCTCATACTCCTGTGCGCCAAGCGCCTTGATAAACTCATCCGGGTCCTTGTACGGCCGCATGTTAATGACCTTTGTTGTGATGCCTACCTCCTTGAGTATCGGAATCGCACGCAGCGCTGCCTTTACCCCGGCGCCATCACTGTCATATGTCAGATACACCTCATTGGTGTATCTCTTTAATAGTGAGGCATGTCCGCTCGTGAGCGCCGTACCAAGCGACGCTACCGCATTGTCAAAGCCTGCCTGATGCAGTGCTATGACATCCATGTAGCCCTCACACAAAAGGAGCTGGTTTTTCCTCGTGCTCCTTGCTATATTAAGTCCGTAAAGATTACGGCTCTTATCAAATATCTTTGTCTCCGGAGAGTTTAGATACTTTGGCTCTCCGTCACCCATCACTCGGCCTCCAAAGCCTATGACGCGGTTGTGCACATCCATAATCGGAAACATCGCACGATTCCAGAACTTATCGTGCCCGCCTCTGACCTCATCTATCGTCACAAGACCTGTCTCCTTAAGTATCTCATCATCATAGCCCTTGCTGCGCAGATACTTGTACAGATCATCACTGTACTGGTCCGAGTAACCAAGCCCGAACTTCTGCATTGTCTCATCAGAAAGCTCTCTCTTTTTGAAATACTCATGTGCCCTTTGTCCTCTCGGTCCACGAAGCAGCATATAAAAATACTTTGCAGCCTCTTTATTTATCTCAAGCAGCTGTGTACGCCTGTCTGCCTCCCTCCTTTGTGCTGAGGTCATCTCCTGCTTGGGAAGCTCAATTCCCACACGGTCTGCAAGCTCCTGCATGGCCTCAGGGAAGGTAAAGTTCTCATACTGCATGAGAAATGTAAATACATTGCCTCCGGCTCCACAGCCGAAGCAATAGTACATCTGCTTATTCGGTGAGACGGAAAAGGATCCTGTCTTTTCGTTATGGAATGGGCATAATCCAAAATAGGTACTTCCCTTTTTCTGAAGGTGCACGTAGCTTCCTATGACATCGACTATGTCATTTCGCGAACGTACCTCCTCTATAAGCTCATCAGAGTAGTACGGCATTTTATCATCCCCTTACTGTTCTTCTTTGTTGTCGCCCGGTGAGCGCGTCTGCAGTGCGGCACTTAGCTCTTACAACCGGCTAACGCTACGCTGCTAAGAGTCTGTACGAATTATCAGTAACCATCTATTTCCCAGGCTACCGGTACGAAATACTCGTGGAACTTCGTGGTGGCATACTGGTCTGTCATGCCTGATATATAGTCGCATATGATACGCCCCTTGTCATCACCCTGCCCTAGCATGGCGAGGTATTTCTGCGGCAGCTCCTCTATATGCTCCATATAATAGAAATAAAGCTGCTTGAGCATCGCCTTGGCCTTTTTCTCCTCGCTTTTTGCGACTGGATTGTTATAGAGGTTTGCGAACATGAATTTACGCAAATCCTGCATTGCCTGCGCGGACTCTTTTGACATGCATATATCGTCCTTTCCCATGCTGTTTGTGATGATATTGTGCACCATATGATTGAGCCTGGCCTTGGTGCTGTGTCCAAGCGTGTTTCTTATCTCAAGCGGTATATCATCCTCGCACAGAAGCTGTGCTCGGATTGCATCATCAAAGTCTGAATTTATGTAGGCTATCTTGTCTGAAAGCCTGACTATTTTGCCCTCTAAGGTGTGTGGCATGAGCGAAGTCTGGTGATTTAGCATACCATCTCTGACCTCCCAGGTCAGATTGAGTCCTGCTCCGTCCTTTTCGAGCTTCTCCACTATGCGCACACTCTGCTCATTATGCTTAAAGCCACCCTCGTATATCTCATTGAGGATGCGCTCACCCGCATGTCCAAACGGTGTATGCCCCAGGTCGTGTCCCAGCGCTATAGCCTCCACCAGATCCTCATTCAGTCTCAGTGCCTTGGCTATTGTCCTGGCATTCTGCGACACCTCAAGCGTATGCGACATACGTGTGCGGTAATGGTCGCCCTTTGGCGTAAGAAACACCTGTGTCTTATTTTTCAGACGCCTGAATGCCTTGCTATGCAGTATCCGGTCCCTGTCCCGCTGAAAAACAGGTCTGATATCGCACTGCGGCTCATCATAGTCCCTGCCTCTTGAGTTGATGCTCAGGCATGCGAACGGACTAAGTATTTCCTGCTCACGTTTTTCTATCTGCTCGCGAATAGTCATTTATCTGCCTCCTCGCTGTCACAGTCGTTATGTTCTGTTGCTATTCACACACAAATGTAACAAATAGCGTTACATTCCACTAACAGTGCTCTACACTAATTATGCTCTACACTAGTTATTATTCGACGTGATTTTTAAAAATCCTTTTTTTATTTCTTTTTACTTTAATTTTCTTTCGGCAAAAATTAAATGCTATATCAATTACCGCCGAGCACATGGCGCAGCATCTGAAGCTGTCCGCCTGTGATTTCATTGTCGTAACTGCCATAGTAAAATTTATCGTCTTTTGCCAGTATGCAACCCACCCAGGTGCCCACATGACTGTCACTCTCTATGGCATCCTTCATGGATTTGTAGCCCTCTATTGTAAAATAAGCATCATAGCCCTTGAAGTCTGCCGGATTTATTTTCACTGCGCCAAAGGTATCCTCAAGACTTTTTATGAACTCCTCATCGCACTCCGTATAGCCTGTGACATCCTTGCTGTAGCGCGACTCTGACTGCCACTCCTCATCCCACATGAGAAAAACGCTGCAATCCTTCCATGAATTGCTTTTTTCAACTACAGACAGCTTCTTGTATGAATTTGATGCGTTGCCCGCCATCTGTAAATATGTATCGTCACCGTTCTTATTCATATATAAGAGGTTTGATGCTGCAACCTCATAGTACCTGCTGCTATAGTCCTGATCCTTGTATACAATATAGCCAAGCGGACTGCCAGTCCCTGCATAGTCAAGCTCTATGGTTATCGGAATATACACCTGACTGTCATAAACCATAGGCCCAAGCCTGTCATCATTTGTGATACAGCTTGCGACCTTTTCATACTCAGCCGGCTCGTTTGAAGGCGACATGAAATATGTGTAAACAACAATAATTGCAATGACAACGACCGGCACAATGACTATTACAGCTTTTAATGTTTTCCTTCGAACCCTGCGTCTGTGAATGCGCACTTTCCTGTCTGCATGCTCATCGCAATACCTGTATTTCACCAGTCTGTATACAACGAAAAGCTCCAGCACAAGCAAAAGCACAGCAAAGGCCATCATACAGCCGGCCTGCCACATCACCTTGTGATTGACAAATTTCTTATCTATAAACCTAAGCGGTATGAGTATTATCGTCCAAAAAAGCGTATTTCCCAACACATACCGTGCATATATTTTCCTGTTTTTTATTACGATAAGCGGAAAAAGTGAAACAATCACTGTCAGCATGAGCACAATTGCAAAAAAATATCCCCATATCTCTGACAGGGTTGAGCCGTACAGTGCCTTGAAATACTGCGCCGGACCAAGCTTTTTGATATTTCCCCAGCCTGAGTATTTTGAGATAAAGAGCACTACCGTGCCGATAAACCATGTCAGTATATAGATGCCCATGTAGCATGCCATATTTTTCCTTGCAAAGCTGCCATATCTCATAACGGAATATGACACAAGCACCCCTGCAAGCACAGGAAATCCGCCCACTCTGCCAATCAAAAGATTTACATACTCCATAACAGCAAAGGACAAAACAAACACACATATTACATTAATATAAGATAGATTCAATCTCTTCACGCTGCAATCCCATCTCCAATATAATAATCAAATTCCTGTGACAGCTGTACCCCTCAGTGTGGCAGGCAACGGTTACAGACCATTAATAGCCAATAGGCTTTCAAAATTATCTGCACAAAATAAAATAGGAAGCCGTTCACCGACTTCCCTGTTAATGCAGGAGATGGGACTTGAACCCACACGATATTGCTACCACAGGCACCTGAAGCCTGCGCGTCTGCCAATTCCGCCACTCCTGCGAACAAGCATTATTCTACCAAAAAGTTTAGAATAATGCAAGCATAAATTTAAAAAACTATACGAAATGTACGAAAAACTATAAATCTGTTACTACACCAGCTTTGATATATCTAAAACCAGTGCATCAACCTCCTCCTGTTTTGTGGCCCAGCTGGTGCAGAATCGCACTACAGTGCCATCCTTCTCTCTTCCCATCTCTTCAAAATAGTATTTCTCGGCAAGTGTCTTCTTCTGCTCATCCGATAAAATCACAAACTGCTGATTTGTAAAGCTCTCAACCCAAAACGGTATCTTTTTCTGTTCAAAAGCACCTTTAATCTGCATGGCAAGCTCATCAGCACGCTTTGTCTTTTCAAAATAACCGCCATTCTCAAGCATAGTGGCAAACTGTAAGCCCATCAGCCAGCCCTTTGCAAGCACTGCACCGTTTTGCTTCATATAAGCCTTAAAACGATACTTGATATCCTCAGCATTTATAACCAGCGCTTCGCCAAAGAGCGCACCACACTTTGTGCCACCGATATAAAAAACATCCGAAAGCATGGCAAAATCACAAAGTGTAAGGTCATTTTTATCTGAGCCCAGTCCATACCCCATTCTCGCACCATCAACAAACAGGTACATGCCGTATTTCTTGCAGACAGCACTGATATCGCAAAGCTCTCTTTTCGTGTAAAGAGTACCCTGCTCAGTCGGAAATGAAATATAAACCATCTTTGGCTCTGTCAGATACTCAGGCTTTGCATTGTCATAATACTCTGCGGCACACGCCTCAATCTGCGCAGCACTGATTTTACCATCCGTGTTAGGAAGCGCAAGAATCTTATGACCTGTATTCTCAATAGAAGCTGCCTCGTGGCAATTGATATGTCCCGTATCCGCTGCAATCACGCTCTGCACCGGTGAAAGCGCCGCCGCAACCACAACATAATTTGCCTGTGTCGCACCCGGAATAAATTTAATCATGGAATCATCTCTGCCAATAAGCCCCTTAATAATCTGCTCAGCCTTATCGCACCACTCATCCTCACCATATCCCGGATAGCTGGTTGTATTTGTATCCGCCAGTGCCTTCAAAATGCAATCAAATGCACCGCGGTTATAATCGTTATTAAATCTAATCATAAAAATCCTACCTTTCCTGTCTTATCATTATAGAGAGCCTGCCCCACAACAACCGGAGCCTTGCGGAAGATGGGGCGCAAGACATCCGGGGGATGTCTGCTCTGCGCCGACCGAAGCGGAGCGGAGACCGCAAGACATCCGGGGGACGTCTGTTCTGCAACGACCGAAGCGGAGCGGAGACCTTGGACCCATGGGGCCTGCTCTACCACGACCGTAGTCTTGCGCAAGATGGGGCGAGTGAGGTCCGGGGGACCTCATGCCACGAGCCGACCGAGCCGGAGGCGAGACCTTGAACCATGGGTTCAAGGCTCGCTTCGGCTTTGAACAACAAGACAGGGACCAAACGTTTTGCTTGGTCCCTGTCTTATTGTTCAATGCGGAAGATGGGACTTGAACCCACACGATTGCAATAATCACAAGATCCTTAGTCTTGCTCGTCTGCCAGTTCCGACACTTCCGCATGTATTTTGTTTTCGCCGCTTGTCTCACGCGACTCGTATATAATATCAGATTGTTTTCAAAAATGCAAGCACTTTTTTCAAAAAAATCATATTTTTTTACAGACTCTTTTCATAGCACAAAAACGGCTGCCCAAACAGGCTGCATTCACCCACTGTATCAAATCCAAATACTGCATACGAGCGCAAAGCCTTCACATTGAGCTTGTTGACTATAAAATGCACACTTTTGTATCCTCTCCTTGCGAGTTCTTCCATCCCAAATACCAGCATTTGTCTGGCGATTTTCTGATTCTGAAAATCCGGATGAACCGCAAGTCTTGAAAGCTCAGCCCCGGGTGCCAGTTTATGGCTCCAGCAATCAAGCCTCTCCACCTGTGGATCATCATCAATTGAAATTGCAGCGATAATTCTGTCCTCTTTGCTTCCGGCATCAGCATTAATCTCCTGCCCATCAATCATTACAAACAAAGATTCTCTACCAAGATCAAACTCAATCTCCTTCATTCCCGGATAAGAATCGTCCCATGGACAAAACTCCCTGCCTAGCTGTATCTTATACAATTTTAAAATTTCTTCTTTATTTTCTTCTGTAGCTGCTACTATTCTTCTCATTCTGTTTCTCATTTCCTTTATTTTCCCATGTGCATCATTCTCTTCTGTTACACGATTATCTTTATCATAGACTATCTTTGCAACATAGCCCATCGTTTCTTACTTCCGCAACTAAAAAGTCCATTACAATACACATAACATCTCTGTATATTGTAACGGACTTTTTTCAAACCCAGACTTGGTGCAAGCACCATTTCTGATAAAAACCTCGAAAGTTTTTGTTCTATGTGCATATATTACCTAATTTCATTCACAAAGTCAATATATTTTCTGCTAAATTTTCAAATATCATTTATGTTTTGGATTACTATTTTGCCCCTTAATATATTGTATTACCCCACTAATGAATCTATACGCTTCAGCAATAACCTGATTTTTTAACTGTTTTGAGATTTATTGTGATTTCAGCTACTTTTTGCCAGGTCTTTGCCGGCTTTTCTCCAGCTTTTGGGCTGGGTTTGGGAGCTGTTTTGGGGATTTCTGCAGTTTCAGCTACTTTTTCTCGGCTTTTTTCCGGCTTTTTGGCTGGGTTTAGGGAGCTGTTTTGGGGATTTCTGCAGTTTCAGCTACTTTTTACCGGTTTTTCTCCGGCTTTTTGGCTGAGTTTGAGGAGCTGTTTTGGGGATTTCTGCAGTTCCAGCTACTTTTTACCGGTTTTTCTCCGGCTTTTTGGCTGAGTTTGGATTGTTTCTTCTCCACCTCGTCGGTACGAAATCTGAACTGCTTCTTTTAGCATTCTGGCCTGCGCATCTTCTGTGATTCGCTCATGTTTCTCGAGTCCAATAATTCGATCCAACAGGTAATACCAATATTGACTGGACATAATTCCTGAATAGGAGGAGTGTTACCTCATTTCTTTGTAAAATGTTCTTCGACTGTTTTGTCTAGGGCGTTCTGCTTCTTTCTGCAATCTGGCAAGCTTCTCCGACATCGTTTCTGCCTTGTCCATTGAAGTATCTGTGTCGCCATATTCCCGGTGACAAGAAAGATATATCTTATAAAATTTCCGAACCGGATGATGAAAACAGAGTTTAAAGCACGACCGTTTTACCTTTCAAAGTTTCGATTTTGGAGCTCATTTCCTTATTCCACCAACATCTCATAAGTAACCCCGTACTTCTGCGCAATCTCGCTTGCATAAGATTTTCCTTCCGGAGGCGCCACTTCAATCTGATAGGAGCGCTCTGTCCCCTTCATGTGCACGATCATGGAAAACGCTTTTCCATCTGTGTGCTCTGCCTTCTGCTGTTCTTCATTCATTTCCTCCACATCAAATGCCAGCTTATGCATATGTGTATTATAAATAGTCCTCATTCCCTTATGTAAAATTGCCCTGACACTGTCCTTGGCAATGTAGTATCCCTCTTCAAACGAAGTGGTAGAAAATGATTCATTCATCAAGAGCAGACTCCTGCTGTCAGCCTCCTCATAGATTGCCTTAAAACGCTTACACTCTTCCCCAAGCCTTCCTAAATCCAATGTCTTGTCTTCATCTGCCGGGAAATGGGTGTAAATACCTGTAACAGGGGAAAATGTAAATGCTTTTCCCGGAATATATATGCCCCCCTGCGCCAACACAAACAACTGCCCAACAGCCTGTGTAATTGTCGTCTTTCCACCTCGGTTGGCACCTGTTAAGATATACACTCTCCTATTCCGGTCGAAATCCATATCATTCGGTACAATATTCCCGGACTCCTCTGTCTCAAAAACAGCAAGCTTTAAATTGTAAATTCCACGTGCCTGCATCATATACGGATCAGATTCATTTTCTCCCTCTTTATATACAGAAGCTTTAGCAAAGGTAAATCCCTGTTCCTGCAATTTTTGGATGTACTCCGCCCATTTGATATAGTAGAGCAGCTCCGGAATCAAGTCTGTCATGTCGGTAATGGTAATAGAAACATATTTGTTCAGTACTTCTCTGACTCTTTTCACCATATGGGAAATCATATGGTTGACGATTCGGTCTGTATAACGAGTCACATCCTTTGCCTGATCTCCCTCGGGAAGCTTCACAATGCCACCCCGGCTTTCCGACCGTATAACAGCTGTATCCATCACTTTCTGCATAGGAGTGCTAATCACCGCGTCTGCATTCACATCAAACGGCTGAAATTTAAAATTCTTTTTCCATATGGTATCCTCATTGATCCGATCCTTTGACGCAATATGGTCATAAAAATTGCCCAGGATTCCGGACTTGGTAAAATATTTGCTGTTTACAGATATCAGACCGATTCCGTCCGCTTCAAAGCGGTCATTCAAGTTAATACCTACCGTAATGCTCTTAAGCTGTGAAGTGTCCATTTTCAGTTCTGAAATATCTTTTTTCAGTTCTGCAAATCCGTTGTCCGCATAAATTTTCTCCACATAAGCTTTTAAACCCAGAAAGCCTGCGGAATGAATGTCCGAAGCTACCAGACATGTATGAAGCGCATCCACACACTCGATATAATCATTAAGCTCGTCCAGCCGATGCAAAAGATCCCAGATGCAGGCACTCTCATCATATTCCCGGTTAAAGCTACCGTACTCTCTCAGAAAGCTGATGCGCTCGAGTATTTCCATAAGGTCATCACGCATTTTTTTCTGTTGAAGGACATCCTCGAAAATATCGCAGCGGTACTGTGTCACCGCCGGATCTGCATACAAACGCGCCATCACGTTTTGGATGTAGTTCTGCTCCCGCTCCTTTGCTGACAGCTTTTTGCAGATTTGATCCATCCCCAGATCATGCATAGTCACATCACTCAAGGTCCGGTATTGTGCATTTGTATCCGGGTATAATAAACTGTATTTTTTCTGACTCATAAGCTTGTCCTCTCCTTCTGATCTAATATGCAATTTTGAACGAAATCCGTATAATTTAGCTACCACAACCAGAGCCTTGCGGAAGATGGGTTGCAAGACGTCCGGGGGACGTCTGTTCTGCAACGACCGGAGCGGAGCGGAGACCGCAAGACATCCGGGGGATGTCTGCTCTGCGCCGACCGAAGCGGAGCGGAGACCTTGGACCCATGGGGACAAGGTCCGCTTCCGCTTCTAAAATCAAAAAGAGCTAAGCCCTAAGGCTTAACCCTTTTTAATTTTATAATGCGGAAGATGGGACTTGAACCCACACGATTGCAATAATCACAAGATCCTTAGTCTTGCTCGTCTGCCAGTTCCGACACTTCCGCATATATTTGATTTTCTGTCGCTTGTCTCACGCGACTTTGATATAATATCAAATCAAACCAAATATGTCAACACTTAATTTCTATTTTTACATATATTTTTCATTTATTATGCATTTAAGCTAGTCCAGCCCCGCCTTTATCCGGTCCTGTATATTGACCAGACACTGTAGGAGAACAGGATTGAACTGTCCGCACTCTCCATCCAGAATCATCTGCATTGCCTTTTCATGTGAAAACGCTCTCTTGTACACACGATCGCTTGTCAGGGCATCATATACATCAGCTACAGATACCACCTGTGCCGAGATTGGTATATCCAAAATGAATAGCATGGGCTTTTTCTATATCTTCTTCGTGCATGTTACAACCTCTTTATCAGATATATTTCTCCTCAAAGCTTTCTATGCACATTGGCTTATCGAAGAAATACCCTTGTATGTAATATATTCCCATCTTCTTAATTATAGCATATTGCCTGTCAGTCTCAACTCCCTCCACGCAGACATGTACTCCTATTGTGTTGGCAAGCTCTGTAACCATCTTAACAAATGCATCAGAAAAATCATCCTCCCCAAGATGCTCAATGAAGCATTTATCTATTTTAATGATATCAAGAGGCATCTCCCTGATATGGTTGAGTGACGAATATCCTGTACCAAAATCATCCAGTGCAACCTTAACACCAAGCGCCTTTATCTCACTGAGTATCCGCTTCATGCGCACCATGTCATTGATTGCCAGACTCTCTGTCACCTCAAGACACAGATTTCCCGGTTCTATGCCCACCTCGTCAATTATGCCTTTGATTTTCTTGACTATGTCATTCTGCAGCAGCTGCACCACAGACAGATTTACGTTGACCTTGTAGTCAGGATGTCCCATGTCATTCCAGTACCTGCAGTGCTTCGCTGCCTCTCTTAATACATGCTCCCCGATTGGGTTTATAAGCCCAAGATACTCAGCAAGCGGTATAAAGTCAACCGGATTTATAAAGCCCATGGTTGCTGAATTCCATCTGACAAGAGCCTCTGCACCTGCACAGACATCCTCCCCCTTCACGTTTATAATCGGCTGAAAGTACACGGTGAACTCATCGCACTCATTCATTGTGGCTTTTCTCATGTGCTTTTCCAGGTCAAGACGCTTTGTGCTTGTGCCATCAATACCCTCGTTGTAGAACTCTATACGGTTTTTTCCTTCTTTCTTAGCATTGAAAAGAGCTATATCAGCTCTTCTTATGACATCCTCCACAGTGCTTGCATCTGTCGGGAAAAATGCCACTCCGGCACTTATTGTACAGTAATAGTCCTCTCCCTTCAAGAACCACGGTCTGACAAATATCTGCTGTATATCATTAATGATACTCTCCAGCCTGTCAACAGAGCTGCCTGTCACTATGACGATAAACTCATCGCCACCCATCCTGTAGCAGTGGTTCTCAATTCCCTTCACCTGTGTCAGGCTGTTCGATATAGCTTTTAAAAGCACATCTCCGTACTGATGGCCAAGCCCGTCATTTATATGCTTGAAATCATCCAGATCTATATAAATCATCGCACCTCTGGTGTCGTTTTTCACTGAATCCTCTATAAACTTAGCCAGATCCTGCTCACATCTCATCCTGTTATATAGCCCTGTCAGGAAATCATTATTGGCCTGGTTCTCAATGCGCTGCTGATAACGCTTCTTCTGTGTGATATCATACATTGTAACGAGCTGCACCTTGCGGCCATCCACCCACACTATGCCTGTACGATGAATATCAAACCACTTATCCTCCTCCGTCACGTAGACCTCTGTAAAGCTCCGGCTCTCTGCATTATGGGAAAAAATATATTTTTCCAGCTTGTTCTGTTCGATAATATTTGAAAGCAGCTGCTTACAGTAATTATTCATGTAAAGTATCTCTGACTTAGACATATCAGCCACGTATATACCGCAGCCGGAGTTTTCCAGTATCGCTTCGAGCGAAGCATAGGAGCCTGCAAGCGAGTTGGTTGTTATCTTTTTTGTGAGAATACTTTGAATGACGCGCTTCGTATCATTTAAAAACTTCACATCATATTTTCCCCAGCTTCTGTCATCCTCCTCATCAAAAAAGCACACATACATCTGAGTCCTGTTATCTATATTTACTGGTTGGAATATGGCTGCCCTCATAGCCTGCTTCTCCATGAAAAGGCGGAATTTCTCCGGCATCACAGAGTCTGATGATATAATGTAAGGCTTTCCGGTAAAAAAAGGCACCTCGGTAATTGATATTGTATCAAACGGCTTTCTGCCATAGCTTACAATCACATCCAAATGCATGCCGTCCACGTTTTTGCGGATGATAAAAGCACCGGTAAGCTTTATTGTAGTAACTGCACTCTCCAGTGCTTTTTGAGCCATATCAGTAAAGCTTCCATCCATCTCAAGCAGTTTTATAACAGAATTGATAGCCTCAAGCATATGAAACTGTTTCTTGATTTCCTCATCTGACTTCCTGATAAGCGAAAGTGCCTCATTCGCAGCATCCTCATCTCTCATTGTGATCAAAAGCTGTCTGGTCATAGTCTCCAGGAACTCAATTGTTCTGTTAAAACGTGCTTCACTGGTAATAATTATGCCATCAGGAAGCATGTTTCTCTCATCATTAGACATCTGCTCATCAATTGCCGCAGCTATAACCCAATATATATCGTTGGTATTGTCCACTCTTACAATCAGACCATACAGCCTGATATAGTCCTTATCCAGAGGTTCATCTATGAGATTCTCAACCCTGCAGTCCGACAGTCTCAAAAGAAGGTTTTCGTATTTCTCCTCACCAATAAAGGTAAGCATACTCTTCCATTTATCGTTACATTGACACACCTCTGTCATGACTCCATCCTTTTTTGTCAGACACGACAAATATATTCCGTTGACCATGCAGAAATAATCCTGTATTTTTTGAAAAAGCTTGGAATCTGACATATTTTCCTCCTAAAAACTCACGCAAATCAATCCTCATATCTGATAACAAACAAATAAAAGTCATTCTTATCGAGAATACATGTCTCCTGAAGCAGACGGTATTCGACACGCAGCCTGATTTGTTTCTTCACAAACCCAATCTCATTTGAATACATGACTATGATTCCGCCGGATACCAGATGCTCTGCGGCCTTGTCGAAAAACCTCTCGTAAAAAAGCTCCATCTCCGCCTTGGTCTGTCGGTTACGAACCGGCATATCCGTAATCAGCTCATCAAATTTGTAGTCATGTCTGAAATCAAAGAAATCCCTGTGTATAAAATTAATTCTTGTTTTGGCAATCGCAGCATTCTCTCTGCCCATAGTGATTGCATCTCCATAGGTATCTGTAGCATATATCTCGCGTGCCGGGACTAAATGTGCGCGCTCTATAAGCAGTGTACCAACTCCGCAGAACGGATCCATGATTTGTGCCGTTTCCTTAAGATACGGCTTTGCAAGTGAAACAATAAGTGCCGCTTGTGACGGATGCATCGACGTAGGAAGCACATTCTTTCTGTACGCAAATCTATTATCCTGTATGGAACATAATCTCATGCAGACAAAAAAATTGTCATTTTTTGTCGGTATGAGCTTAATCACCACGTCGTAATCATTTGGTGAATTGATCATCCTGCCCGCAAAATGCATATCGATAGCTTTCGCAAGCCTGCTCTGGTACGCCGCATCTGCCGTGCTCTCAATACGATAGTAAAACGGACCACCCTCATGGTGCATGCGTCTTAATATATCATACATATCTGACTCTGCAAGAAGTCCGGCTGCTTCCTGTGCATCCTTTGGCAGAAGCGATGCTGCATGTATGGTAAAGTACATTTTTCTGAATGTGCGCACCTGCATGATAAGAGGTATATTGTCAGTCTTTACAAGCACTCCAAGCGGATGCAGCTTTGTATCCTTAACCGGTATCTGACGTCGTACCACCTCTCTGTGAAGGCGGTTTGTCATCAGAAGCAGCTCAGCCTTTACTCCCTCGAGCACAGGTGTATGGTGCTTTATCCCATTATATTTAATCAGGATTTTATTTATCTCGTTTAATTCTTCCTCAATATGCTTCCTATTTTCAGCTGTGACCGTCATATGCTCAAGCTCTTTTGCACGTTCCATAAGCTGTGGCAAGAGCTCTTTGCAGTCCAGCTGTGACAGCGCCGCCAGATATGAGCCCTTTACAAAGCGCATCTGTTCAGCCTCGTATGCTTTAAAAACCTCATCAGAAAGCTGTGACATATGAAGATCTCCTATCAGAAGCGCTGCGTTCTTTCTGGTTTTTGCATCTTCTGCTCCCATAAACGACACAAGCAGCTCATCTTCTCCTGCAAGCAGCTTTAGAGCCTCTGCTAATGCATTTTCATCTTTAATCTCCTGTCTGAGGCTGCTCAGATTCTGACGTACATTCTCTTTTTTTAACAGATTTCCGATAATTTCCTTCATTTTTTAAATCATCCTTTAATTTATTGTATATTGTCAGTTTTGGCTTGCCTCTTCCTTTGGCACACCATTTTCTTCGATGTATGTATCCAGATCCTTGTGAAACTGCTCCCACGCATCCTCATGCTCCACGAAATATAGCGGACACTTCTTGCCTGTCACATCGTAGTGCCTTATTACATCATCAGCACTCAGATCATACCGCCCCATAAGCCATGTGGTGAGCTCTATGAGCGACTGGTATGTGCTGTCGTTGAACTTTCCTGTCTCATCCTCTATACAGCACTCTATCGATATTGTGTCACTGTTTCTGTTATTAGATGCATACGATATCTCATTGCAAGGTATGCACTGCACTATCTCACCCTCTAATCCTATAACAAAGTGTGAGCTTGCTTTGGTCTTTTTGGTCTCTGCCAGGCCATTGAAATAGTCTCTGTTTTGTCTGGCTGACGTACCCGGATTTGCTGTATAATGGACAACTATGCCGTTTACCTTCTCAAGTGCCTTCTGTGGTCTGGAATACGGATTGGGTGTCAGCAACTGTACATCAAGCTTTGGCTGTATAGGATTGTAAAGAGTACTGGTCACCTCTGCCTTTACTTCTTCCTGCTTTGCCTTTTTGCCCCTTAAAGCTCCCACAATGATTATCGTTGCAATTATAAGTATTATCATGCCTATAACAATGCCATTGCCAATAAGCTGCTTTCTTCTAACCTGGGCGCGGTGTCTCTTTCTATATTCTTCGCGCTTTCTCTGTCTTATCTTTTCATACTCGTCCATTTAATTATCCCCGGTTATCTCTTTTGTTTGCTTTTATATATCTATTCCAAGCTTTTATAAACATTTGCATACATATAAGAGTATATTAGCACAAATCGTCTTGTTATGCCACATAAAATAATACAAAAGCACCAGATATTACGACGTAACATAATACCCGGTGCTTTATTATAAATGTATATTCTTATTATTAATCACACTTAATCTCGTGAACCCATCCATCCGGTCCATCAATATGGCCCATCTGAATGCCTGTAAGTGTGTCACGAAGCTTCTTTGTGACAGGTCCCATCTCATCCATACCGCTTGGGAAGCAGATTTCCTTGCCGTGGTCTACAATCTTTCCTACCGGTGAGATTACTGCTGCTGTTCCGCAAAGTCCACACTCAGCAAAATCCTTTACCTCATCAAAGAGCACCTCTCTGTGCTCAACCTTGAGTCCTAAGTACTTCTCTGCAACTACCATCAGTGAACGGCGTGTGATTGATGGCAGGATGCTGTCTGATTTAGGTGTAACAAATGTGCCATCCTTTGTGATAAAGATGAAGTTTGCACCACCTGTCTCCTCTACCTTTGTACGTGTTGCAGGATCGAGGTACATATTCTCTGCAAAGCCCTGTGCATGTGCATCTACAATGGCATGAAGACTCATTGCATAGTTGAGTCCTGCCTTGATATGTCCTGTTCCGTGAGGTGCTGCTCTATCAAAGTCTGATACACGGATTGTGATTGGCTTTGCGCCACCCTTGAAGTATGGTCCTACAGGTGTTACAAGGATTCTGAACTGATACTCATCAGCCGGCTTAACACCGATTACTGCATTTGTTCCCATAATGTATGGTCTGATATAGAGTGTAGCACCTGAGCCGTATGGTGGAACCCATGCAGCATTTGCCTTTACTACTTCCTCAACTGCCTTTACAAATCTATCCTCCGGGAATACAGGCATCTCAAGTCTCTCACATGAATCCTTAAGACGCTGTGCGTTTAAGTCAGGTCTGAAGCAGACAATTCTGCCATCCTCTGTTGTGTATGCCTTAAGTCCCTCGAAGCATGTCTGTGCATACTGGAATACTCCCGCACACTCATTAAGTGTCACTGTATGATCCTTTGTGAGCTGTCCATCGTCCCACTTTCCATCTTTATAATTAGAAACATAGCTGTAATCTGTTTCCTGGTAGCCAAAACTAAGGTTTGACCAATCGATATCCTTCTTTTCCATCTTTATATCCTCCGTTTCTTTACGGATCCGATATAACCTAGCGTTATCATATATCGGGTCTACTATCATTTATGCTCATTCTAGTACAATAGAAAAAAAATGTCTAGTACTATTTTTTTATAATAACTATAACTTAAGTTTCTATATAGCTTTTTTTACTATTATAAGATAAGGCCTGACTTTTTCTTACTTTTTTCAATAGCTGTATTAAACCTTCCAAACGGACGCCCAAGCAGCAGTCCGATCACAAGCGATATTGCTATAAATATAAGAAGAATCGCAAGATCCTTGCAATAATCAAAGCGGTACATGCCTCCCACGCACTCTCTTAGGGCATTCATGGCATAGTTAAACGGCATGAACTTATACAGTGCTCTGTACACCTGCGGCAGCACCTCAACCGGGAATGTGCCGCCTGCGCCTGCCACCTGAATGACCATAATGACTACTGCTACAGCCTGTCCCACATTGCCCAAGGCTGCTGTGAGTGAGTACATAAGAAGCGTGAATACAAGGCTTGTCAGTGCGCTTGCACACCAGAAAAGGAACGGATGCCTGCACTGTATTCCGACAAAGAACAAATCACCGAGCACTGTCACAAGTGTCTGCAGCTGTCCTATCACGAAAAATGTGATATATCTGCCAAAAAACTTATGTACGCTGTTTACTTTGCCAAGTGATTTTATATCGTCAGTGTCCTTTACCTTTGTTTTCACAAGTGCAACAGTTATAAGACCTCCCACCCACAGAGCCAGCACTGTGTAAAACGGTGCCATGGCTGAGCCATATGTGGATATCTCATATATCTTCTGCTCATCCATAGACAGCGGTGATGTCACAAACTGCGCAATGAGTGTCGGATCTGTCCGAAGCAGCTTTACAATCTCATTAAACTGCTCATCGTTTGACAAATTATCAAATCCTGATATAACATTCTGCAAACCATCTCTGATCTGCTGTACATACTGTCTGGTATTTACAATATCTGCATTTCCTGATTTAAGAACTGCCGAATAGTCATCGAGTGCTTTTTGTATATCCGGGAAGCTGTTGTCCAGAGAACCAAGCATGGACTGTGTCTCAATAAGTGCATATTCTATATCATATACCGCTCCTGTGAGATTCGGTGACACGCTGTGGTCAAATGTATTTTTAAGTGTATCTATTGCAGACTTGGCACTTGACACATCCGCTTTTATTGATTCCTTAAGAAGCTTTAGCTTATCTGCCGTCAATTCAGTATCAGACTTAAGGTCTTTTATCTGTGTTTTAATGCTTTGGATATTTTTCCTGACAGCCTCTATCTGCGAGCTATCCACTCCCTTTAAGCCCTCAATAGCGGAAAGCGTATCCTCTGCAAGCTGTTCTACCGTATCAAAGCCCGCCAAAGAAACAGATATATCCGCAGTATCAGCATCCGCTAATCCCGATGCATTTAAGAGCTGTATGGAGTTTTCCAGCACATCGAGCTGGCTGTTTATGTTTGATAAGCTTATGTCGACCATCTGTGTGATGGTTTGTGCTGTCTGTGCACCCGAAAGCACCGATGACTGCATGCCGCTTACCGATGACTGTCCCCCGTCAATCAGCCCCTGCACACTCGGAAGCAGTGACTGTGTCGAGCCTATCAGGCTGTCTGCTGAATCCGTGAGCATGGCAAATGTATCGAGCATGCCTGCATATGTAGAAAGAGTCGTATCCATATCCTTTAGCTTGTCAACAACTGTTCCGGCCAGGTTATCGCCTGATTTGCCATCTCCCACTATGAGCTCTCCCGACTTTGACGCTATCTCCGTAATCGTGCTCACCATTGAAGAGTTTACAGACTGCTGCACCGTGGTCTTGACCTTTGAGGTTATCTTTGTTGCTATGGCATTTTTCTTGCTGTTTTCATAGTATTCTATCTGCGGATTGACCGGCTCACCGCTTAGGAAGCTAAGCATATCAGCTGAAAAATCCTTCGGCACTATAAATGCTGCATAGCACTTTCCACTATAAACATACTCCAGTGCCTCTTTACTGCTATCTGTGAAAATCCAGCCAATTGCATCGTTTTCCTTCAGTCCCTTTATGACGCTGTCTCCCATACATAGCTTTAAATCACCGACGCTCATCCCCTCATCCTCAGAATATACTGCTATGTGCATCTGTGATGTAGCTTCCTCTCCGTAAGGATCCCAGTTGGACATAATATTAAACCATGCGTACAAAGCCGGGATAATGCCAAGTCCCATAATAATGACTATGGCAACCACATTTGTAGATATGCGTTTCAGGTCAGCCAGATATATTTGAAATATTTTTTTCATTGCTCGGCATCCTCCCCTGTACTTTGCTGCATCGTATCAAATCTCTGCTCCACTCTTTCGGCTATTTCCTGTACCCTGTCCTCAATCTGCACGACAGGACTCACGCTCTGCGCATCACAGCCGCTTATCTCATTCATCTTCTCCTGCAGCTTATAGTCCACATACTCGACTCCGATTAAATACACTGCAATAGCAAACAGACTCACTATCCACAGCACAAGAAAAATGATTTTGGAGCTGTCCGGCACAATCATCAGCAGAACAAGAAAAAAGAGCGGAATGATGTATATGCACCTTAATCCTATTTTTATCCGCTTTTGATTCTGCTCGTGAATGGTCTTTTCATATCCGACCAGCTTATCGTACATCTCGCGCAGTCTCTTATCATCGGATAGCGGCTGCTCATTCACATTATTATTTGCATTATTATTCATATCATTATCCATATTGGAATCTTTATTACTGTTTCTACCTGTATCCTGCATACTTTCCTTCCCGCTTTATAGCTTACGGCACATCAGAAGTATCATAAATATGCCAATTATTAATTTATTAATTGTACATTTAACTATAGCATCTCAGTATCTTCCATACGCTTCTCTATAAAATGATTGAGTCTGATAAACGGCTTTCGTATCACAAGTCCTATCACCAAAGAGGCTACGCCAAAAAGTAAAAGCGTGATATAACATTTGCCGAGTGTATTTTCGTACATACCTCCTATACACTCCCTCATCGCATTTATCGCATATGGGAATGGGAAGAAAATATACACTGCCCTGAAAAATGACGGCAGCGCCTCTATCGGATATGTGCCGCCGCTTCCTGCAATCTGAAGTACCATGACAACCACCGCCAGTGCCTTTCCTATATCACCAAAGGATATGGTCAGAGAATATATGAGCAGTGAAAATGTAAGGCTTGTCACTGCGCCTGTCACAATAAATGAAACCGGATGCACACACTGTATTTTAAGCAGGTATAAATCACCTAGCACAATGATAAAAGTCTGTACCTGTGACAGTAAAAAGAATGTCAGATATCTGCCAAAATAAAGCTGTGAAGGCTTTAGTTTCCCAAGCCCCTTAGCATCCGCGTGAACCTTTACTAACGAAACAAGTATAGTCATGCCCACCCATATGGCAAGTGTGGTGTAAAAAGGTGCTACTCCGGAGCCATAATTGGCTATCTCGTATATATAATTATCTGATACCTGCACCGGCTCTGAAAAGAAGCTGCCAAGCTTTTCAGGATTCCCCGAAAGCAGATTCACTATGATATCAGCTTTTTCATCCTCAGAGGCTGCTTCAAGCTTGTCGAGTGTCGTATTTATCTTGTCAGATGCTGATTCTATGACCCCCTTAAGCTGTGTCATGCTCATATTGAGCGTATCAAGCGTACTGTCCACTCCGTCAAACACCTGCGCCATGGAGCCTGATGTCTGACTTAGATTGCCAAGTGTGGTCTGCATTGAATCAAGAACAGACGACATACTGCTTATCATGCCGTCCACCTGTGGCACTATCTGTGAGGTATATGTATCATTCACTGCTGACGCGGTCGATGAAAGAGCCGACATTACGCTCTTAAGTGTTTCTACAGAATTCTGTGTTTTTCCCGATAAATCCACAGACTGTGTGCTTTCTATCATGCTCTTTGTCTGTTCCTTGACAAGCTCTATATTGGAAATAAGTGTGCCGACATGGGTATCGTCCATATCCGGCTTTATTTTGTTGATTTTGTCCTCAAGAATGTCAATATTACCTTTCAAAGCATCCGCTGACTGTTTAATATTTTGCACATCACTTTGAATAGTATTTACATCCTGTGACAGATTTGCATCTGAAATCTGCCTTGATATATCATCAATCGAGCTCTTCACCTTTGCTAATGCCGATGTGATATCTGCACTAAAGCTGTCGAAGGATTGTCTGGTGGACTGCAGATCATTTTTACTCTCTTCAAGCCTGTCTGTGCCCTTTGCAAGCTTATCCTGCCCGTCTTTGAGTGCTTCCCCCGTTTCTTTAGACACCTGTGATAATGCCTTATTTCCGTCAATAAACGTATCTATCATGGCATCGTACTGCGCAAGACTCTCAGATACCGCTTCAAGCTTACCAGTCATCTGCCCCACAGCATCCTTTTCCTTCATGTCATCGGATATTACGTTGGTCTCCTTAAATACCTGCTCTGCAAGCACCTTTATAAACTGCTTATTAATACTTGATTTAACAGCACTTGCTGCACTGTCCGTTATCTTTGTCGCAACAGCATTTTTCTTGTCGTTGAGATAGTAGGTAATCCTTGGATTTTCAATATTGTCAGCTACACCATGATACATGCTGTAGGTAAACTGCTCATCTATGACAAGTGCAGAATAATATCTGCCTGACTTAACACCCTCAACAGCCTTTTCCTCTGATTTAACAAATTTCCAGCCTATAGTATCCTTTTGCTTTAATGACTCTACCACACCATCGCCCATATTGACAGTTTCGCTGTCATTCTTCGTCCAGCCCTTGTCCAGATTGACTACTGCAATTGCTATATTTCCGGTGTTGCCATACGGGTCCCAGTTGGCATAGATATTAAACCATGCATACAGTGCCGGCAGCACGCACAGTCCAATAACTATAATGAGTACAAGCACATTTCTGAATATGCCGCACATATCTCTTTTAAAAATTCTTAAAATATCATCCATGAATCATCCTCTTATATCCGGTGTTTATATCCGGTGCTGTTTAAGCTCCCCAATAAAATACAATGAGCCAAATGCAACATTTTTCGTATCTCTTTTCAGGTGCTTTCTTATCTCATCAACTCCTGAAAGCTCTGTTGCCTCAACTCCCTCTTTTCTAATAAAATCAGCAAGGTGCGATGCCTGCAGTGCCCTGTCTGAATCCGGTGTCACTGTATAAAACTCCTCAGCAAGCGGCAAAATCTCACGTATCATCACATCATAGTCCTTATCAGCCATGACTCCCATGAAAAAGCAAAATTTCTCACCCGGATACATCTGCACGAGGCTTTCCTTGAGCGCATCAACTCCATTGCTGTTGTGTGCTCCGTCCACTAGCAGAAACGGCTCCTTTGATACTATCTCCATGCGTCCCGGCCACACAGCTTCTTCAAGAGCGCTTTTTATCCCTTTATTCAGGTCTGTTTTCTCGCTCTTTGGCCCTGTCTTATCATATTGAATTTCGTATTCCGGCCCGCCATAGTGCTTTCCCAGCACATACCGCGCCGCAAGCTCTGCCGCTGCTGCATTCTCCCACTGAAATGTGCCACAAAGCCTCAGTGCGTAGCCGCTGCAGCGTGCTATATCGCTTTGCTCCACAGTGATTATCCGTGCATGCTTTTTTTGCGCTTCCTGCTCAATTACCTGCATGGCACGTTTATCCTGCTGTTCCACCACCACTGTACCGTTTTCCTTTATGATACCGGCCTTCTCAGCCGCTATATCCGCTATATCACTGCCAAGGATAGCCATATGGTCATAGCCTATCTTTGTAATAACGGCACATTCCGGTGTGCCGATTGCATTCGTTGAGTCAAGCCTGCCTCCGAGCCCTGTCTCAATGACCATATAATCGCACTGCTGCTCCTCAAAGTACAAAAGAGCCATGGCAAGACAGTAGTCAAACATCGTAAGTCCTATACCAAAATCCATATCAAGCAGATAGTTTCCAAGCCGTGTGACATCCTCCTTAGGTATCATACGCCCATCAACCGTGATGCGCTCCTCAAAATCTACCAGATGCGGTGATACAAACGTGCCTACCCTCATATGCTCTTTTTTTAATATACTAGAAAAAAAAGCGCACACCGAGCCCTTTCCATTGGTGCCTGCCACATGGATATACGGTATTATGCGCTTTTGCTTTCCTTTTTCTCTCAGCACCTTTATGACCTGTGCTGTCACCACCACTCCCGGCTCATTGCCGAAACGGCGTGTGTTTTCTATTTTTTTTAAAACCTGTGTGTAATCTAAATTTCCCATGCCATCATTATAATATATCCGGCCGATAAAATAAAGACCATATCCTTATACTGCTATAATAATGCCTCCGTCATTTGCATACATGCTTGAGATGCCGGCAGTATCCACAATGACAATCTTCTTAAATCTGGCAAGCTTCTCAAGGCATGCCTTCACATACTGTGCACGCTCCGGGCAGTTGCAGTGTGAAATTGCAAGAATCCTGTGCTCACAGTCCTTTGTGGCAGCCACAACATCCTCTACCATCTTGGCAAGTGCCCTCTTCATGCCTCTGGCCTGGCCAAGCTGCTGGATTGAGCCCTCATCGGTTGAGCCCATGACAGGCTTTATATTTAAAGTGCTGGCCACAAAAGCCTTCAAGTTGCTTAATCGTCCTGCCTTTCTTAATGTATCAAGTGTCTCAAGCACAAAGAAGGTATTCATTGAAGCTATATACTCCTCTGTCTGCTTTACAACCTCATCAAACGAAAGTCCGCTCTCTTCAAACTCCTGTACTTTCATGCCGATTAGTGTCTCGCCTATAGATGCTGAGCGGGAATTGAATACATAGATTTGCTTGCCACAGTCCTCATGCTCCTCGTTGTACAGATTGACCGCTAAAACAGCGCTGTTGTATGAGCCGCTGAGCTTGCCCGAAAGTGTGACAACATAGATATGATCAGCCTCTCCCTCAAAGGCCTGCATATATTCCTCAGGAGACGGGCATGACGACTTTGGTCCCTTTACACTCTCCTTTACTCTTCTTAAGAAATCATGCTGGTCAAAGCTCTCATCATCGCGGATTCTGTATCCATCAACATCAAGCTCGAGTGCCACATTGCAAAAATGTCCATCCTTCTTAAGGCTATCTGTGAGCTCACCACAGCTATCTATTATAATCTTATACATATCTATTCCTCCTGCACTATATGATAATAAAAGTTTAAATTACTTTTTTAAAAGTTATTTCATTCCGTAACAAGTAGTTTTCATTACTACGTCATATTAACACGAAAACTAAACTTATGCAAGAGGTTTCTGTATTTATTTTCCCATAATGGTTATCTGCCCTTTAATGGTACCCGAAAAAGGCCGTCACACAATCGCTTAAGGCTTTCATGTCGCGTACTCCCATAAGCTCACAGGCTGAGTGCATTGCAAGAATAGGTATACCTATATCCACAGTCTTTACCGGCAAAAGCGTACCTGCAATCGAGCCCAGTGTGCTGCCGCCACGGCTGTCCGAACGGTTCACAAAACGCTGGTAAGGTATGCCCTTTTCATCACACAGCTGACATAGAATGGCGATAGCCTGTGCATCCGTAGCATACGACTGCGAGCACGCCTGCTTGATACAAAAACCTTTTCCCATGACAGGCATATTTGTGATATCCATCTTTTCCTTTTTATTAGGATGAAGCGCATGAGCCACATCGACAGACAAAAGCATGGCATCATATATGCTCTCATCTATTTCATTTTCTGAAAGGTCCATATTTCTTAAAATACGTCTGAGCATATCGTGAAGCATTATAGAGGCCGCGCCCTGCTTACTGTTACTTCCAATCTCCTCATGATCGAAAAGCGCTATGATGTTTATTCCATCAGCTCTGTTTCCATCCTCTATGGCATCAAGAAGTGCCCTGCAGGATGACTGGTTGTCGATTCTCGGTGATGAAATCATAGTGTCATTCACACCGACAAAGCAAGGCTCCTCCATACAAAATGTATTGAGCTCAAAGTCTATGATATCGCTCTTTTCCACAGACAGCTCTCCAGCCAGAAAGCTAAGGAAATAATCCGTGGTCCTTTCATCCTCAGGTATTGAATCAAGCACCGGCATCAGATCCACCTGATTATTTATCTCGACTCCCTTATTCACATCCCTGTTCATATGAATGGCAAGATTTGGAATAATCATGACAGGCTTTTTGGACCTATATAGCACCATACGCGGATTGAACACATCCTCACTCTTTATAGCCACGCGCCCTGCCACTCCGAGAGGTCTGTCAAACCATGTGTTTAAAATCGGTCCTCCATACACCTCTACATTAACCTGTGCATATGAGTTTGTCATAAAATCCGGATTTGGCTTTATGCGAAGATATGGATAGTCTGTGTGAGCTGCCGCTATTCGCACCATATCCTTTTTGTTGTAGCCACTTCCTACAGTAAACGCAAACATGGTCGTATCATGGTGATTTAAGACATACCTGCCACCGCGCACAAGCTTCCAGTCGCCTGTATAATCTATCTCCTCAAATCCGTTTTCCAAAAGCTCCTGCTTTGCAGCCTTCACACACTCGCATGGTGAAACAGCCGCTTTTAGTAAATCAAATAATTTTTCCTGTTTCATGGATTGCCTCCTGTTTTCATTGCATAACGCATTTATTCTACCACGGACTTTACAATTATTCCAGTTGAACAGGCTTTATTTTTATGGCATAATTCGCAAATCTGATGTATGATATAATAATCGATAACTATTCAAAACCACTTAGAACAATCATTCGCTGTCACATACAATGTGGGAAATGAGGAGAAATTATGATATCAATTGAACTGACAGACACAAAGGACTTTATGAACAAGCTGCTTCGCACGGAAATCTTTGACAACTTCCTGCTCCAGGAGGCCGTCATCACAAAGGCAGCCTCATACGTCATAGATGGTCACCTGCAAAAGGGCTTTTACAGCTCCACAGAGCTTGAGGAAAATGGTATAGCCGGCTATAGCATACTCCCCTTTAGGATGCTTCGCACAAACTGCTTTGACCTGATAAAGGGCAGACAGACTCCATCGTCATTCAAGTTTGTCTTTCTGCTTTCACCTGAAAACATGGAGCACACCCTAAGCAGTCTGCACTCTGCTTTCACCGTGTCCGATATCAGTGGTTTTTTCATTAATATCAGGTATCAGAGCCAGCTTCTGACTCTGACAACCGGAATATCCTACAATATTTTTTCAGCGGATAAGACCTTAGACAGTGAATGGGATAAGCTTGTAATGAAATTTTTAGCAAATAATGACATAAACTTTAAAGAACTTTGACTTTATTGCTTTACATCTTAAACCTGTTATGCTATTCTAACGTTAGTTGCGTAAGCAGCATTATTATTATTTGGAGGTACTTTCGATGAGCAAAGGTACAGTAAAATGGTTCAATAACCAAAAAGGTTACGGATTCATCACAGCCGAGGACGGAAAGGATGTATTCGTACATTTCTCAGGACTTAACATGGAGGGCTTCAAAACTCTCGAGGAAGGTGCAGCAGTAGAGTTCGATATCACTGATGGCGCTAAAGGTCCACAGGCAGTTAACGTTGAGGTAGTTAAATAATTTTGACCCCTCAGGCAATCTAGTTTCTATGTACCTTTTTCTTTATTATATATTTAGGTAAAATTATAGTTACAAAAATGTTAATTGGGGAATAAGATATAAGAATCATGATTAAAAAAGAAGAGTTCATTTCGAACTCTTCTTTTTTGTGCTTTTTTATTTGAATGATTTTAGTTGTTTATGCGATGATGAGACATCGGTGAGCTTGTGGTGAGTGGTAAAAACGTGTAACCGTTCGCCTGTCCCCACTGGATGATCTGCTCGACCGCATTGACACTGAATTCCTTTATGTCATGCTGCAATACAACTGATACGTTGTGGCTCTGTACTCCTGAAATGACATTCTGCACTACCTGTTCCGTGCTGATTGGCTTGCTGTTTGCATCTCCGCTCGATACATTCCAGTCACAGTATAAAAGTCCTCTTGCTGTCACATCATTTACGAGCTGTGTCATAATGCCCGGACAGTAATCCTTGCTCACAGTATTTGATGAGCCACCCGGGAATCTGATGATTGACGCATCATTTCCTGTCTGTGCCTTTATGATGCTGTTCATCTGCTCAAGGTCATCAAAAAATGCCTGCTCACTTGTATATATCTGGTTGTATTTGTGGCTGGCAGAGTGGATAGCCACTGTATGTCCTCTCTTTGCCTCCTCTGCTATCATGTTCTGATAGTCAGGATGTGTATTTGTAACAAAGAAGGTGGCCTTTACATTGTATTTATCAAGCACATCTAATAGCCCCTGTGTATACTTTCCGGGACCATCGTCAAAGGTCAAATAAATAATCTTGTTGCCCGGATTTACCGTGTCTGCCGTGGCAGCCGGATCATACACACTTACCACTCTTGTAGCTGTAGCCTTATTTCCTGATGAATCTGATACCTCATAGGTCACAGTATACTTTCCTGCCTTATCCTTATCTACCTTATCTCCTGATACCTTGACACTGTCTGTGATGTCTCCGTCACAATTGTCTGTTGCCGTGTATCCCGGATCACTGTACTTATCACCCTTTTTAACTGACATAAAATCATCACCCGAAAGCTTTATCTGCGGTGCAGTGGTATCTGTGACATGCACAGTCCTTTTGACCTCGCTCTCATTCTTTGACGAGTCAGCGACACTGTACTTTATCTCATAGTCTCCCGGCTTTGAAGTATCGACAGCTCCTGTGACAGATACCTTGTCTGTCAGATCCCCATCATAGTTGTCTGTTGCCGTATATCCCGGGTCACTGAACTCGCTGCCTGCCTCTACAGTCATCTCTGCATCGCCATTTAATGTAATCTCCGGAGCCTTCTTATCCCTCACCTCAACCTTGATGGTCTGTGTCGCAGTTTTTTTACCGTATTGAGCAGTTACCTTTATCTCGTATGAACCTGTCTTTGTCGCATCGACATTACTGTCTATAGTGCATTTTATCTCTTTTCCCTTTCGGTTTATAAGCCTGCCTCTGACATACGCCTTGATTTTTGGTACCTCAAACTTTTTGCCATACTCAACCGTAATACCGTTTTTGAACTTGCTGCTGAACTCAATATGTGAATCAAAGCATGTGATATACACTATAAACGCCACCACCAGAACTATTGCAGCCGTAAGTATGCCGATAATCATCTTTTTATTTTTGTCCATTTTTCCAATCCTCTTTAGCATTTTATAATTATTCTCTCTATATTATTACTCAAACCTGATAATATTATTTCAAGCAGTATCTATTATAGCGTTAAACAATCTTTTTTGCTACTGCAAATTCCTTGAGAATTTCTTAATGTTGGCTTCATATATTTCAGTTGTGTTACAATTGTTTCTTTATCCCGAAAACCTGTGATAGAGTCGTAATATGTACTTAATTTATTTAATATCTTCGTTACTATTCAATTTGCAATACGACTAACCACTTATCTTTTTGCAGATATTCGCAATCACAAAAATCCCCCGAACAAGTCGGGGGATTTAAAAAGCTTATGCTGTAACAATCATTTTATTACTGCTCCTTGCGGTGCATCTCAAATGTCTCCATATGGTAGTTGGCGATGTTGTCACGAATCTTTCTGTCATCTGCTCTGCTTAAGAGATCATCACGGAACTTCTTTGTAGACACCATGTCATTGTATGAGCTTGGTCCGCCTACGCAGCCGCCCTCACATGCCATTCCCTCGATGAAGTTCTCAGGAAGCTTGCCTGCCTTCATGAGCAGAAGTGCCTTCTTACACTCTGCTGCTCCGTTTGCCTTGCAAACCTTGCAATCAACATCCTCGCCTTTTTCCTTCATGCTCTCGATTACGGCTGCTGTAACTCCGCCTGAGTTTGCGAAACGCTTACCGTATACTGAACCCTCCTGATATGAGGTATCATCAGCCTCAAGCTGTACTCCCTTTGCCTTCATAATAGCACGAATCTCGCTGAATGTAAGTACATAGTCTGCATTACCCTCTATCTTCTGATCATGTACCTCTGACTTCTTGGCAACACATGGTCCGATGAATACTGTAACTGCATCAGGATCCTTTGCCTTGATCATTCTTGAAACTGCACACATAGGTGAAACAGTTGTAGAAATCTTGTCAGCAAGCTCAGGATAGTGCTTTCTAACCATATTTACAAATCCAGGACAGCATGATGTAACCTTCTTCTCTCCTGCCTCATATGCCTCAAGCCACTCATCAGCCTCGTATGCTGCTGTCATATCTCCACCGAGTGCTACCTCAACAAAACCGTTGAAGCCAACTGCCTGCATAGCTTTCTTCCAGCTGTTCATAGTGATATTTGCGCCAAACTGTCCCTCTGCTGCTGGTGCAACCATAGCGTATACATGCTTGTTCTCTGACTTGATTGCATCGATTACATCTACGATGTATGTCTTTGATCCGATAGCTCCGAATGGACAGCTGTGGATACACTTACCACATCTGATACATTTGCTCTCATCAATCACTGAAATGCCGTACTCATTGTATGTAATGGCATTTACAGGGCAGGAGAACTTACATGGTCTCTTTAAATGAGCGATAGCGTTGTAAGGACATGCCTGTGCACAGCGTCCACACTCCTTACACTTCTGTGGATCGATATGTGAGCGGAGACGTCCTGCCTCGATTGCTCCGAACTTACATGCATTGATACAAGCCTTGCCAAGACAGTTCTGACAGTTCTCAGTAACTGTGTAGCTTGAAATCGGACAATCCTCACATGCTGAGCTGATTACCTGGATGATATTGCCGTCATCGTTCGCGCTTGGTGCTTTACCCTCTGCAAGTCTGACACGTTGACGGATGATTTCTCTCTCCTTGTAGATACAGCAACGGAAATGAGGTGTCGGTCCCGGAATAAGTGTAAATGGGATGTCATCTCTGATCTCATCGAGGTTACCTGCAAATGCAGCCTTTGCGACCTCAAGCAAAACTGCATGTTTGATTTTGATTACGTTTTCGTCAGCGTACATATTATCTCCTTTTCCTTAAAATAATGTATATTTTGTTACCTAATAAATTACATACTTAGAAGAATCATTATACCATGTGACACTTCCCATATCACATGACCTGATTCCTCTAAAAAAATGCTCCTAGTATTTATCTACTAGGAACATTCTACAAAATTTTTTAAACTTTTTCTACCCTTGTATTCATCAAAATACAAAGAATTGTTATTTTTTTCACAATAGCGGCAATTTTAATAAAAATTACTCATGGCGCAGTGCATCAATCGGGTTTAAGTTCGCTGCCTTGTATGATGGAAGCATACCAAATATGATTCCGATTGCCATGGAAAAAAGCACCGCAAGTATAGCTGCTGCCGGACTTATCGCTGTCGGCGTGCCGTTTAGCATTGAGATGACCTTAGAGAGTATCACTCCGACCAGCACTCCGACCAGACCTCCAAGACTTGTGAGCACAACAGCCTCTGTGAGGAACTGACCAAGGATTGCTCCCTTTCCTGCTCCGATTGCTTTTTTAAGTCCTATCTCTGAGGTACGCTCTGTGACTGACACAAGCATGATATTCATGACGCCGATACCGCCGACGAGCAGTGATATTCCGGCAATCCATATGAGCATCATGTTGGTTGACTGGCTGAGCTGCTGTATCTGCTTTGCCTGCTCCTGTAAATCCTGTGCCTTGTAGGTCACATCAGAGCCGTCTGTAACATTTAAATTGCTGTTAAGTATCTCCTCAGCAGCCTTTCCCACTGTAGCCATGGTATCCGTGCTGTCTGCCTTAAGCAAAAGGTTCTGCGGCTCATCATAACCAAATATAACCGGCCATGTTCCGCTTGGCACAAATACATTGCCCTGGCTGTCATCATGGGCATACATATAGTAATCATCCATTGAGTTTATTACCAGGTCATAGCTGTCCTTTTCCGTGACTACACCGACTACTGTAAACGGATATCCCTGTATCTCTACTGTCTTGCCGAGCGCGCTCTCTCCTGAAAACAGGCTGCTCTCCACGCTCTCATCAATAAGAGCCACCCTGCGTGCATTTGCATAGTCATTCTTTGAGAAGCCTCTGCCCTTCATGACTACATAGCTTGCAGTATCGAAATATCCGTCATCGACACCTGTTATATTGCCGCCCGAAAGCGCCGTGTTCAGATAATAGACTGCATTGGAAGCCTGTCTTGTACGGTAAAGAGCTGCATTTTTCACATGGTCGAGCTCCTTTATGCTGTCAAGTGTGGCAGCCGATACCTCAGTCACTCCCGCCGGCGCCGTTTCATATGATAAATCCATATCATAGCCATCATTCTGCAGTGTGACCTTTACGTTATTACTTCCCGAACCTATGAGGTTCTTTTCTATCTGTTCGTTTGTGCCCTGAATTGTGGAAACAATCGCAATAATTGCTGCAATTCCGATGATGATTCCAAGCATGGTCAGAAACGAACGCATCTTATGTGACCAGATTCCCCTAAAGGACAATCTAATATTTTCAAGCATCTTTAATCCTCCCTGCTAAACTAATACATACCATCTTCCGACACCTTGGTTTTCTCGCCATCCCTGACTCCATACGGGAATGCGATATAGTCATCATTTGTCAGACCTGACTTTATCTCCACATATGAGCCCCAGAGTGACTTGCCTGTTTTGACAGACTGCTTTTTGAGCTTTCCGTTGTCATCCTTGTATATATATGACTGTCCGTTCTCGGTTCTGACATATGACTTGTCGATATATAGTCCGCTGTCAGAGCCTTCCGATGATGTATCTATGGTCAGCTCAAGTGAATCGCCCTTTTTGAGATTCTGCGGATTCTCAATGTACGCGGTGTACTCATAGAATGAGGAGTTTGGATTGCTGTCTCCATAATAGTTTACGCTGTCTGACGGCACATTGCTTATCTCGGATATCGTGCCCTCGTAGGTATCACCTGTCATGTAGTTGACTGCTGATACGCTCTGTCCTATTTTTACCGTATCCAGATCCAGCTCACCGATTGTTCCGCTGATATACAGTCCTGATGCTCCCGAAAGCTGCAGGAAAGGTGTACCGTCCTTCGGTGGATTGGCAGGATCACAGACTGTTGTCACAATTCCGTCCTTCTTTGCATATACCACGCCATCCTCAAGCTCGCTCTGCAGTTCCTTTAAATCAGCCTGTGCAATTCTCTTTTGTAAATCAACATCGGCAACACTTCTGGTCTGCTCCTTTATGGCATCCTTAAGCTCATCTGCAGTGTATGTCTTTTCTTCTGCCGCGTTATCAGCTTCTGTCTGTGCGGTCTGTTCTGTGGCACTGTCTGTTTTGGTATCTGACGGCTCACTTCCTTCTGTATCATCAGAAGCATCACCTGCTGTAGTTGTGCCTGCAAGGAAAATCTTTATCTCATCGCTGTCATCATAGCTGCCAAGCCTATCTCCTCTTACGATAAGCTCCATATCAGGTGCGTTAGCATCCCCTATTACAAACCGTGCTACAGCGCTTTTATCAGCGAGTGTATTCAAAAGCTCTCCTGATACATATGAAGCTTCTGTACATGTAAATACATAAGGATCGTACTCTGTACCGCTTCCTTTGGCCTCTGACAAATCAGATATCACATCATGCTGTTCATCAGGCGTTTGCTCAGGCGCAGACGGCTGTGTGTCAGGCTGTGGCGCAGGTGTAACAGGAGTCTCAGGCTGCTTTGCAACCGGTTTAGTGTTCTTTAGCTTGTCAAGCTTCTGCTTTTCCGATGCAAGCTGGTTCTCAAGACTCTGTATCTCAAGCTGCTTCATCTCAACCGAGAGGGAAAGACTCGTCACATCATATGCAAGTAGCTTATCTCCGGCCTTTACCTGCTGATCCTTTGTGACATAAACCTCTGTCACCTTCTGTCCATCCTTTAAATTGATTGTCTGACATGCATCATCACACACCATTCCCTCACTGGTCATGGATGTGTAGTCGTTTGTCGTGCTGATCATTGAAACACTCATGACGGAAGCAAGCCCCTTGGAGTTCCTGTAATAAACAACTCCTGTGATGCTTCCCGCTGCAACTGCAACTACAAGGACAGCTATTATAATGATCTTAATTCTCTTTTTCTTTTTCATTACCTGCCTCCTGTCCTTCCTCTGTTATCTCGCCGTCTATGATGTGGACGATGCGCTTTGCCTGCTCGGCTACCTTTCTGTCATGTGTAATCACGACAACCGTCACACCGGACTCATTAAGGCTCTCAAAGAGCTCAAGCACCTGCTTGCCTGACTTTGAATCCAAAGCTCCCGTAGGCTCATCCGCAAGCAGAAGCTTTGGATGATTGACCATAGCTCTCGCTATCGCCACTCTCTGCTTCTGTCCTCCTGAAAGCTGTGTTGGCTTGAAATCAGCTCTGTCTGAAAGCCCTACACGCTCTAATGCCTCCATACCCATCTGCCTTCTGTCCTTTTTGCTCACACCGGCATATATGAGTGGCAGGCATACATTGTCCAGTGCACTCTCTCTCGGCATGAGCTGGAAATTCTGGAATACAAATCCAATTGTATCCCGTCTGACTCTCGTAAGCTCCTTTTCCTTAAGCTCACTGACAGGTCTGCCGTCAAGTATATATGTACCCGATGTTGGCAGATCAAGACAGCCCACTATATTCATGAGAGTGGTCTTGCCGGAGCCCGACGGTCCCATGATTGCCACGTACTCTCCCTCCTCAATCTGGAGTGAAACATCCTTTAAAACCGGCACCACGAGCTTATCCTGGTCATAGTTTTTATAAATATGCTGGAGTTCTAGAATCATCTACTGTACCTCCGCGTCACCTGAACCGGTGGCATCCGCAGCACCTTCGTCCATTGTGCCATCGTCCATTGTGCCATCATCAACAGGACCGCCCTCAGTGCCCTCAAGCATCTGGTCATCAAGAGCTTCTGTACCCATATCGTCATAGACTGAATCTTCACCGCCGCCATTTTCAACGTACTCTTCCCATGTCTGTGCCGGCTCACCCTCATAAAGATCATCAGATGCCCATACTATATAGTCATCCTTTGTAAGCCCTGACTTGATTTCATACATCATGAGATTCTCGTCATAGTCTCCAAGCTCAACCTTTGTCTTCTCAAGCTTATCCTTTTTATTAAGTGTCCATACATATGCATCATCGCCATCCTTTACGACATAGCTCTCATCAATCCATATACCATCCTTCACCTGCGTCTGTCCGAAATCCGGCTCCACATATACATGCTGTCCTAAAAGCATGTCGCCTGTGCCTGTAAGCTGCACATAGAAGTTGTACTTTGATGCCTTCTGCTCGCTGCTTCCATCATCATACATGCCGGAATTGCTGTTATCAGTCTGAGTATTCTCAGTATCAACCTTGCTGATGGTACCCTGCCATGTCTTTGACTCATCAACTCTCGAGCGCACTATAACTGCCTGCCCCTCTGCGAGTCCACTGTTTAAAAAGCTCTGCTCATCAATTGTGCCCTTTACCCTGTAATCACCGGTGGCAACGATTGTCATAAATGCAGTATCTGCTGTGTCTGCACTCTGATTCTCATTGATTTTCTTTACAACACCAATCATTGTGCTGTTTACAGTGGCATTTTTGATGCTCTCATCATACTTTTCTATCTCTGCCTTCTTCGTGGCAATATCGTACTGAGTCTGCTTCTGCTGTGTCTGCGCCTGCTGAATCTGCAGTGTATAGTCAAGCTGCTGATCCTTTGGCGCTTCCTTCTTTTCCTTGGTGAGCTGCTCTATCTGTGCATCATAGCCGGAAAGCGTATTGTTTAAGCTCTCAAGCTCAAGCGTGGCGCTTTCCTTTTTCGCAGCAAGCTCCTTTGTATCATAGGTAAAAAGAGGTGTACCCACCTGTACCTCATCCCCCTCTGACACAAGAATATCCTTTACCGTTTTTTCACTGTCAGCCTTGATATCCATGGTATCGGCTGCTTCCACGACACCGCTGTACTTGTCAGTACTTCCCGCCTGATACATGACATCAGCGACCTTGTTTGCATAGACTCCCGATGCCTTTGCTGCATTCTTTCCCTTTGTCATTGCAATGACAACAGCTGACACAATCACTGCTATGATAAGCACAGCTGCAATCACTGAAATGATTATCTTTTTCTTTTTACTCATTTCGACCTCCCGGTTTCTTATAATATATTGATTGATTATGAATTAATCATACCAAATATATATTGCATCTGTCTTTTAAGATTTTTTTAATATTTTACTAATAAAAAATGGAGGTTAGTATGGAAATAGCATTTAGTGAGAAAATTTCTCCACAGCTGTCCGCCGCCCTGTTGTCCACCCCTTATGAGCTTGGAAAAGAGGGTGGGCTTTCAAGCGGCTATCTGCCGGAGAGTGATAGCTGGGAAGTGATAGTAAAATATGTCGGTGACATCGAAAAAATAAAAGAAAAGTATCCTTCTGTACTCATCACGAGGCTGCTCGGAAACTATGCGGTGCTCGTAATTGAGAAATCACTTGTAAATACCGTTGCCCTGTGCGATGAAATCATATATATGGAAAAGCCAAAGCAGTTTAACTACGATGTGTACGAGGGCTCGCAGGCCTCATGCATCACTCCCGTACACACCAATCCATATAATCTGACCGGAAAAGGTGTGCTCGTAGGCATTATCGACTCCGGAATTTACTATGCACATCCGGCTTTTATACAGGATGATGTAAGCAGAATCGCCTATCTGTGGGACCAGACTGTTTCCGATGATTCCTCACACAGTGACATCATCCCTTTCGGCACCTTATATGACCGCGATACAATCACCAAAGCCATAAATGCAGGAAACAGCTTAGAAATGCAGCGCATCTGCCCAAGCATCGACATATCCGGGCACGGCACACATGTGGCAGGAATCGCTGCCGGAAACGGAAATGGTAATGATAAGGAACAAAACATAAAATACCGCGGTGTTGCTTATGAAAGCACTCTTATAATCGTAAAACTCAAAACCTCAGGCGGTGCCAGCTTTCCCACAACCACGCAGATTATGCTGGCAGTAGACTTTTGCATAAGAAAATCAATCGATATGAACATGCCTATCGCCATAAACCTAAGCTTTGGCACAAGCAACGGCTCGCACAGCGGCACCTCACTGCTTGAAGCATACCTGGACTATATAGCAGGAAACTACCGCTGCGCTTTCTCAGTCGGCTCAGGTAACGATGGAGCCGGCTTTGGCCATGCAAACGGCAGCTCATACCCTGCCGATGCTGAGCTTGCGATAGGCTATCCTGAGCCGTCTCTCTCCATTGATTTATGGAAAAAATACTGGGATGAGATACAGCTGCGCATTAGTGCACCAAATAATGATATGCTGGAGATTCCCGATATAATTACCAATCAGGCAAAGGGCTTTACATACAGATACAGGCTCGATGGGACAGACATATATATAACAGGCGGCGGTCCTTCTCCCTACTCTCCCTTTCAGGAAATATTCATTGAACTAATGGGATCGGAATACATCTCACCCGGCATCTGGAAAATATCACTTGAACCCATATCTGTAAAGGACGGTTCATGGGATATATGGCTGCCGTCAGGTGCTCTGCGCAATGCACAGACCTCATTTATCCATGCATCGCCTGATATCACCCTGACCATCCCCTCAACCGCTCAAAATGTCATATCTGTCGGAGCCTATGACAGCCGCACAAACCGCACAGCTGCTTTTTCCGGTCGCGGCTATACCTGGGCCTTTGACAGCATAAAGCCTGATATCATAGCGCCCGGTGTAGACATTATTTCATGCTCAAACACCGGAGGCTACACTTCAAAAACAGGGACATCTATGGCTGCACCGTTCGTGACCGGTGCGGCTGCGCTTCTGATGGAATGGGGAATTGTACGTGGAAATGACCTCTATATGTATGGCGACAAGCTTAAAGCTTCTCTCATAAAAGGTGCCGGTGAAAATGTATTTACAACTGCCTCACGGGCTGTCTCTGAAAACAGTTCCAAAAACACAAAATACCCCAACCCTGTGACGGGCTGGGGTACATTGTGCTTACTGGATAGTATTCCTTAGTGGAAGGTGCTATTCGTATACATGCTTCTGATGCTTCTTTGCATCTGCCTTATTCTTTTTCTTCAATGGATGCTTTGGATTTTTATCCATTATAATCGCTTCCTTCCGTTCGTTCTGACTACGTTATACACCTGCAATTAGCACTTGTCAAGTAAGAGTGCTATTTTTAATTAATTATTTATATTTAGCGTGAAATCTCAATCATTTTAATGTCAAAATGTCGATTTGTGTGCACAATTATTGACAGTTTGCTAAATTTAATTATTATCTCTTCATAACACTCTTTTTAAACACAGTCATCGCAATTCAAAAAATACATCATTACATAGCTGCCAAATATACAAAATATGCCGCATAGCAAAGCAGCATCACCACTCCACATGGCTTTCTAAGTTCTTTATGTCTTATCGTACCGCCCCACAGGAGCACACCGCACAGGATTGCCACAACTGTATCAATCACAAACCTGCTCTCAAACGGTACCGGACAAATGAGAGCTACTGTTCCGACTACAAAGAGTATATTGAAAATATTGCTGCCGACTATATTTCCAATCGCTATACCGGCATTTCCCTTGCGTGCTGCTGAAACAGATGTAACAAGCTCCGGAAGAGATGTGCCGAATGCAACGATTGTCAGTCCGATAAAGCGCTCACTCATGCCGCAGGCTCTTGCTATGGTCGTGGCACCGTTTACAACAAACTGGCTTCCAATTACGACGCACACACCGCCCAGCACAATAAAGAGCAGACATTTCCATACCGGATATAGCTTTACCGACTGCTCATCACTGCTGTCATTGCCCTTTTTTGCCAGAATATACAAATAAAGCAGATATGCAATAAATAAAATCCACAGTATAACACCCTCAATGAATGTGATTTCATTGCCTGTCATTCCCATCACGAGAAGCACCGCTGTGATAAGAAGCATGTACGGTATCTCGTATTTGAATGTGGTTTTTTGTATGGCTACATTTGTGATGAGTGCCGTCACTCCCAGGATTATAAGGATATTTAGTATATTGCTGCCGACTATATTGCCGACTGTAATCCCCGCATTACCCTTTATTCCTGCAGTGATGCTGACTGCCGCCTCCGGCAGCGACGTACCCATCGCCACAATCGTCAGTCCAATCACAAGCTGCGGAATACCAAATTTCCCGGCGAGTGCCGCCGCTCCATCCACAAACACATCCGCGCCCTTCACCAGTGCTACAAAGCCTGCTATAAGCAGTAAAATTGCTACAAAAATCATAATTTTCCTCCTTCTGCTGTCCTTTTTAAGGATGCATGATTAATTGATAGTTACAGCTATGTCCTATCAGCAGAAGGCTTTTATATACAAAAAAGGCGACACTTCTGCTGTATAAAACAACAAAAGTCTCGCCATTTAATCACTCTCCGGATTGCTGTCATATATGTATGATATGTATGAGCAATCGTACTGACGGATAAGTAAGCACTTTCGTGCCGGCTACTCCCTTTCACTTATATACTATGATATGTCAACGCAGGGTATTCGTCAAGAGAAAGTTTTTCTTGCCTTTATCACACTAACGTGGTAGCATGGTTACTAAATAAACTATTAAAGAGGTACTACAAATGAAAACATCAGAAATTATTGTATTTATCGTCTATCTGCTGTGCATGCTGGGTATCGGTATCTTCTTCTTCGTGAAAAACAGAAACGGCGGAGAAAAGACCTACTTCCTCGGCGGACGTGAGATGGGACCATGGGTTGCGGCGCTGTCAGCCGGAGCCTCAGACATGAGTGCATGGGTACTCATGGGACTTCCTACTTCTATCTATGCACTGGGCTTAGGTCAGGTATGGATTCCTGTAGGACTTGCAATCGGCTACACTATAAGCTGGTTGCTTGAAGCACCGAGACTGAGAAAATTCTCGATTGTAGCAAACGACTCAATCACCATTCCGCAGTATCTGACCAACAGATTCCTGTCCAAATCACTTGCACTGCAGGTGATATGTGCAATTGTGTTTTTGGTTGCATACACTATTTATGCGGCATCAAGCGTAAAGGCATGCGGTACTCTTTTCCACACTGTAATAGGAATGGATCCACAGATTGCCATGTATCTTGCAGCAGTTGTCATCGTAGGCTATACTTTCCTCGGAGGCTTCTCGGCTGTATGCTGGACCGATTTTTTCCAGGGCATGCTCGTGCTTGGTTCTATGTTTATAGCACCGATTTTTGCAGCATTTATGCTTGATACATCATCTATGTCATCACTCCCGGGCGGTTACTTAAATCCATTCTCAAGCTGGCAGGATATCGTGTCAGGACTGGCATGGGGACTTGGTTACTTTGGTATGCCACATATCATTATCAGATTCATGTCCATCAAATCTCAGAAGGATTTGAAAAAATCAGCAAAAATAGGAATCACATGGACTCTGCTTATTGTATTTTTTGCAACCTTAATCGGAGTAATCGGAAGACTTTTCCTTGGCTTTGACGAATCAATCAATGAAAACTCTCTTGTTTTCATACAGATTGTAAGAAAGATTTTCCCGGGTGTTATCTCAGGTATACTCCTCTCAGCAGTGCTTGCCGCTTCCATGAGTACCGCAGACAGCCAGCTGCTTGCTGCTTCATCTGCTTTCTCGAGTGATGTGTACAAGCCTGTCATCAGAAAAGGTAAGGCAAATGACAAAGAGATGATGTGGACCGGCCGTATTGTCGTTCTTGGAATCTCTGTTGCAGCACTCATCATCGCTTCAAACCCTAATGCCGGCTCTATCATGGCACTTGTTTCCAATGCATGGGGTATCTTTGGAGCTGCCTTTGGACCTGCAATCATGCTCAGCCTCTTCTGGAAGCGCTTTAACTTCAAGGGTGCTGTTGCCGGAATCATAACAGGTGCTGCCGTTGATATATTGTGGTATGCATTCCTCACATCAACCGGAATCTACGAGCTGCTGCCGGGATTTGTTTTAGGACTTATCGCAGCCGTTGTTGTGACACTTTGCACAAATGAGCCTTCAAAAGAGGTTTATGAGCTCTTCGATAAAGCCGAAAAGTTTGATGAATAATTAAAGTAATTAATCATTTAAAAACATAAGTAAAACCGTCGTACCCTGCCATTTACGGCCCGGTACGACGGTTTTATTTTTTTTTATGCTTTATGTTGTGCTTTTAGAAGAGCTGCTTTAGTACCTGCATTGGTATTCACCTTTACAAAGGCAAATGTGCTGAAATGGTCTGTCTCAAATACAATTCCTTTAACTTCTACAGATGAAGCACTCGCTCTTTAATCTCCTGGGTTCTTCCCTGATTCCAGAACTGTGTGCCGATATAGCCGCATGTACGGCGGGCTACACTCATCTTGTTCTGGTCACGATTGCCACAGTGTGGGCACTCCCAGATAAGCTTGCCTGAGCCCTCTTCCTCTACGATTTTGATTTCTCCGTCGTAGCCGCATACCTGGCAATAGTCGCTCTTTGTATTCAGCTCTGCGTACATGATATTGTCGTAAATGTACTGCATTACTGAAAGCACTGCAGGGATATTGTCCTGCATGTTTGGTACCTCAACGTAGCTGATAGCGCCACCCGGAGACAGCTTCTGGAACTGAGACTCAAACTTTAGCTTGTCAAATGCATTAATCTTCTCTGTTACATGCACATGGTAGCTATTTGTAATATAGTTCTTGTCGGTAACACCCTTTATGATACCAAAGCGCTTCTGTAAGCACTTAGCAAACTTATAGGTGGTAGACTCAAGCGGTGTGCCATATATACTGAAATCGATGTTTGACTCCTTTTTCCACTGCTCACATGCATCGTTTAAGCGCTGCATTACCTTAAGTGCAAACGGTGTGCCTTCCTTTGGCTCTGTGTGTGATACTCCCTTCATATAGCGTACACACTCACAAAGTCCTGCATAGCCGAGTGAGATTGTTGAGTATCCGTTAAATAATAATGGGTCTATAACCTCTCCCTTTTTCAGACGTGCAAGTGCTCCGTTCTGCCAGAGAATCGGTGCTACATCGGATTTGGTACCAAGAAGCCTCTTATGTCTGCACATAAGTGCTCTGTGACACAGCTCAAGTCTCTCATCAAGTATCTTCCAGAATTTTTCCTCATCCTTTTCTGATGAGCATGCCACATCAACGAGATTTAAGGTGACAACACCCTGGTTGAAACGTCCATAGTATTTACGCTTGTTTGGATCAAAGTTCTTGGCATGTGCCACATTGCCTGCTGTCTGTGAGCATCTGTCCACTGTGAGGAATGAACGGCAGCCCATGCATGTATACACATCTCCGTCCTTAAGCTCCTTCATGACCTTCTCTGAAATATAATCAGGCACCATTCTCTTTGCAGAACACTGTGCCGCAAGCACTGTGAGATTCCAGTACTTTGAATCCTCTGTGATATTATCATCCTCAAGCACATATATGAGCTTAGGGAATGCCGGTGTGATATATACACCCTTTTCGTTCTTTACGCCCTTTATTCTCTGGTGCAGCATCTCCTCAATGATTGCGGCAAGATCTGCCTTTGTCTGCGGATCGGATACCTCATTCAGGTACATGAATACTGTGATAAACGGTGCCTGTCCGTTTGTAGTCATGAGCGTGATGACCTGATACTGAATCATCTGCACACCGCGGTTGATTTCTTCCTTGACACGAAGCTCTGCTACCTCGTTGATTTTTTCTTCATCCAAATCAAGTCCTACGCTCTCGAATTCCTTTTGCACCTGCTTTCTGAACTTCTCACGACTGACCTGTACAAATGGTGCCAGATGTGCAAGCGAGATACTCTGTCCACCATACTGTGAGCTGGCAATCTGTGCGATAGCCTGTGTAGCGATGTTGCAGGCTGTTGAAAAGCTCTTTGGTGTGTCAATCATAGTCTCACTGATTACTGTGCCGTTCTGAAGCATGTCCTCAAGGTTTACAAGACAGCAGTTGTGCATATGCTGTGCAAAATAATCTGCATCGTGGAAATGGATAAGCCCCTTCTCATGAGCCTCCACTATATCCTCAGGAAGCAGGAAACGGCGTGTGATATCCTTGCTCACCTCACCTGCCATGTAGTCACGCTGCACGCTGTTTACAGTAGGATTCTTGTTGGAGTTTTCCTGCTTTACCTCCTCGTTATTGCACTCAAGAAGGCTAAGAATCTGCTGGTCCGTAGAGTTTGACTTACGGACGATGGCTCTCTTGTATCTGTAAGTGATGTAGTTTCTGGCTACGGTAAAGGCACGCTTGTTCATGAGCTGGTTCTCCACCATATCCTGTATCTCCTCAACGCTTGGAGAGCGCTTCATGTTCTCACATGCAGTCTCCACGTTGCTTGCAATTTCCTCAATCTGATCAGCAGTAAGCTTCTCATAGTCTAGCACTGAATCGTTTGCCTTTCTAATGGCAGCTACAATTTTGGCTGCATCAAATATATCCTCACTGCCGCTTCGCTTGATGATTTTCATGTAAATTTCTCCTCTCTGTATACTATATTCCATATAATGTAGTGTACTATATATAGTATTGTCATTCAATGCACATACTATATATATACATTTTATCATGTGTAATGGCACAAAATATGCAGCTATAAATGAGATGTAATCATTAATTCATGTCACTGCCCTGCAATGTAAAGCGGGCTTTTCACCAAACAATTACGATATAGCTACATATAAAATGCCATATTATTTAATACAAATCTGTGCATCTGTCTTTTGATGACAATCTAAATTATACAAGATATTGTTGCTATGTCAATACGCTCAACAATATTTTGTAGCATTTTGACTTATTGCACAAAAAAATCCACAATATTTATGCTACTTTTTCAACTCTGTAATTATTTTGTTACTTGTTAAGCTTTTCCATATTGTCAATCACTCTGTCCAAAAAGCCAAGCATCATGTTAAACTCCTCCTTAGAAAAGCCTTCGTGCATGGCTTCCTCTATTACCATTATATTTTCCCTTACCCTGTTTTCGTGGTCCAGTGCTTTTTGCGTCAGCTCAATCCTCTTAAGCCTTGCATCATTTTCCATAGGTGTGCGCACGATATAGCCGTTTTTTTCAAGACTTTTAAGCATATTTGTCACTGTGGCTCCTGACAGATGAAACTTTGCTTCGATATCCTTTTGAAATATATTTTGGCCCTGATTATCCATTATATATCCAATCATCATCCCCTGGCTTCGCGGTATACATTCTGTTTTACTGCACCTTTTTCTGTCAAAATATCTGTCTATACTCCTGCTGATGCGGTTTATCTTGTGTCCTAAGTATTTATCCGGTGTAAACTCCTTCATATCTGAAATCCTTTCATAGATTTTTCTTGACAATAAAAAAAGTATATCTATAATATAGTTAGCACACTAACTAATTAAATGCAAGTATTTTTTTAGTTAACCACATTACCATAAATGTGGGAAGTTTGTTTTAATCAAATATGAAATATAAGAAGAAAGGACAAAACATATGTTAAAAACACTAGGTGCCCAAATAAAGGAATACAAATGGGCTTCGATTGCGACACCTGTTTTCATGCTGCTTGAGGTAGCTGTGGATACCATAATCCCTCTTCTCATGGCATCAATCATCGACAACGGTGTCAATATGGGCGACACAAGGCATATCTATATCATGGGTGTGTGGATGATTGTCGCAGCACTGTTTGGTCTTTTGACAGGATGTCTCGGTGCAAAATATGGTGCAAAGGCCGCCATGGGCTTTGGAAAAAATCTGCGTGCTGCAATGTTTCGCAACATCCAGACCTTTTCCTTTGCAAATATCGACAGATTCTCATCCGCTAGCCTTGTCACACGTATGACAACCGATGTGACCAACATCCAGAATGCTTACATGATGCTGCTTCGCATGGCTATGAGAGCCCCTGCATCCATAATATGTGCAATGGCTATGTCATTTTTCATCAGCCCTCGCCTTGCGACAATATACTTAATCGCTGTCATTGTGCTTGGAGCTTTACTGCTTTTCATCAGTAAGGCGGCCATGAAATACTTCGACAGAGCCTTCAAGCGCTATGATGACCTGAATGAAAGCGTACAGGAAAACGTATCCGCTATCCGCGTTGTAAAGGCATACGTCCGTGAGGATTATGAGAAGAAACGTTTTTCAAAGGCAGCACAGAATATCTACGACGTATTTGTGAAGGCAGAAAGCCTTGTGGTATACAACTCTCCTCTCATGCAGTTTACAGTGTATGCCTGCATCCTGTTAATAAGCTGGCTCGGAGCTCATATGGTGGTAAGCAGCACTCTCACTACAGGTGATCTAATGGCTCTTCTCACCTATTGCATGAATATTCTGATGAACCTCATGATGCTCTCGATGGTGTTTGTAATGATTTCACTCTCACTCGCATCCGCAAGACGAATCAGCGAGGTATTAAATGAGCAGAGCACACTGCACAATCCAAAGGAACCGCTTTACGATGTGCCTGACGGAAGCATAAGCTTTAAGCATGTAACCTTCAGATATTCAGACACCGCTGAAACTCCGGTTCTGTCAGATATAAATCTAGACATAAAATCCGGTGAGACCATCGGCATCATAGGAGGAACCGGAAGCTCGAAATCTTCCCTTGTAAACCTGATAAGCCGTCTCTACGACACAGACACCGGCTCTGTAATCGTCGGAGGCCACGATGTGCGTGAGTACGACATGGACACTCTCAGAAACAAGGTAGCTGTCGTGCTCCAGCAAAACGTGCTTTTCTCGGGCACCATACTCGAAAATCTGCGCTGGGGTGACAAAAATGCTACCACAGATGAGTGTATTGCGGCCTGCAAAATGGCATGCGCCGATGACTTTATCGAGTCCTTCCCTGACAAGTACAACACCTACATAGAGCAGGGCGGAACCAACGTATCCGGTGGCCAGAAGCAGCGTCTGTGTATCGCAAGGGCTCTGCTTAAAAAGCCAAGGATACTCATACTCGATGACAGCACCTCGGCTGTAGATACAGCAACAGATTCAAAAATCCGTGCTGCCCTCGCAAAAACAATACCGGGAACCACTAAGCTCATCATCGCACAGCGTATCTCATCAGTCATGGATGCTGACCGTATCATCGTGATGAATGACGGAAAAGTGGACGGCTTTGACACTCACGAAAATCTGCTTAAAAATAATGAAATCTACCGCGATGTTTACGATTCCCAGACAAACGGCGGAGGAGACTTTGATGAAGGAGGTGCTGCCTGATGCCAGGACCAAGAGGACCACGAGGTCCAAAACCCAAAATTAAAAATCCCGGTAAGCTTTTTGCGCGCCTCATGGGATTTATTTTCAAGAAATATTTACCTGCCTGCATAATTGTTGTGATATGTATCTTTGTCAGTGTACTTGCAAATGTGCAGGGAACCATGTTTACCAAAAATTTGATTGATGACTATATAGTACCACTGCTTAAGACAGGAAATCCCGACTACGGACCACTCCTTGCAGCAATGGGAAGGGTCGCCGTATTCTACGGTATCGGAGTCATTAGTACGTTTGCATACAGCAAAATAATGATCTACGTATCACAGGGCACCATTAAGAACCTGCGTGTTGAGCTCTTTTCCCATATGCAGGATCTGCCAATCCGATACTTTGACTCACATGCGCACGGCGATATCATGTCAATTTATACAAACGATATCGATACACTCCGCCAGCTCATCAGCCAGAGTCTTCCGCAGATACTTAACAGCGCTATCACTGTTGTGAGCGTTTTTGTTTCAATGGTCATATTAAATATTCCGCTCACCGTACTAACTATCGTGATGGTAATCGTAACAACAGTCGTGACAAAGAAATTTGCAGGCTTCTCCAGCCGCTATTTCCTTGCGCAGCAGCGCGACCTCGGCAAGGTTAACGGCTTCATCGAGGAAATGCTCAACGGACAGAAGGTGGTCAAGGTATTTACCCACGAGCAGGAAAATATTGAAGCCTTCGACAAAATAAACGATGAACTCTTTGAAAGCGCCTACAATGCCAACATGTACTCCAACATGCTCGGTCCTGTAAACGCACAGATTGGAAATCTAAGCTACGTGCTCTGCGCTCTTGCCGGCGGTGTTATGGCTCTTTCAGGCTTTGGCGGTCTGACCCTTGGTAAGCTTGCGAGCTTTCTGACCTTTAACAAGAGCTTTAACATGCCTATCTCGCAGGTCAGCCAGCAGTTCAACAGTATCATCATGGCACTTGCCGGATGCGACCGTATCTTCTCACTGCTCGATGAAGCGCCTGAGACTGACGAGGGCTATGTCACACTGGTAAATGCTAAGGAAGAAAACGGAAAACTCACTGAAACACCTGAGCACACCGGCTTATGGGCATGGAAGCATACTCATCAGGCTGACGGCTCTGTGGACTACAAAAAACTCGAGGGCGATGTGGTATTTGACGATGTGGATTTCGGATATGTGCCTGAGAAAATTGTACTGCACGATGTGGATCTTTTTGCAACACCCGGTCAGAAGATTGCCTTTGTTGGCACCACCGGAGCTGGAAAGACTACCATCACTAACCTTATCAACCGCTTCTACGATATAGCAGACGGCAAGATAAGATATGACGGCATCAATATAAACAAGATTAAAAAGGCTGATCTGCGCCACTCTCTTGGCATTGTTTTGCAGGATACCCACCTTTTCACAGCTACTGTCATGGAAAACATCCGCTACGGCAAGCTTGATGCCACAGATGATGAAGTATACGCAGCTGCCCGCCTGGCAAACGCCGATACGTTTATCCGCCAGCTTCCTGACGGCTACAATACTGTACTGACAGGTGACGGTGCAAACCTAAGCCAGGGCCAGCGCCAGCTTCTAGCCATTGCGCGTGCCGCTATCGCCGATCCGCCTGTGCTCATCCTCGATGAGGCTACAAGCTCAATTGATACACGTACCGAGCGTATTGTTCAGGACGGCATGGATAAGCTCATGCATGGCCGTACTACATTTGTTATCGCACACAGGCTTTCTACTGTCAGAAACAGCGACTGCATTATGGTTTTGGAGCAGGGACGCATTATTGAAAGGGGAAGTCATGATGAGCTGATTTCAAAGAAGGGAAAGTATTATCAGCTTTATACCGGAAAGACTGCGTAATTCACTTGACTAACTACGAAAACCGGGAGACCGGGAACGCAGCCGGGGGGATGGCACACCCTCATGTGCGCTAACGCTTTGCTGTTAAGATTCTGTACGAATTATGCTTATAGTGTTTCTATGCTTGACGAAACCGGCTTTTATGCGCCGTCCATGGCGCATAACACCTTGCCCAGCCATCCATGGCTGGGCATTTCTGTGTTTCATGTGCATAATTCTACAGTATCTAAACAGCTTCGCTAGTCGCTTACATGAGGGTGTGCCATCCCCCCGGCTGCGTTCCCGGTCTCCCGGTTTTCTTACGCTGTGACTAGATGTTCATTTGTGGTTAGCTAATATTTCTTTCATCTTTTTGCACTTCGGCCTAATACAATTCCACCATATCGCTTGGCATTCTCAGATCACCTCTAGGAGATAATGAAACAGTTCCCACCTTTGGTCCGTCAGGTATGCATGAACGCTTAAACTGCTGCTGCCTGAAACGCGTAAAGAATGTTTCCAGAGTCTTTTCTATTTCACCCTTACTTACATTTGCAAAAGCAATCTCTGCAAGTTTTAATATCCGATCCCGGCTTTCTCCATTACGCAGAAAATGATAAAGGAAGAAGTCATGAAGGTCATATTTGCCGATGCTCTCCTCTGTTTTCTGTGCTATGTTACCGTCTTTATCCGGCGGCAGTAGTTCAGGAGAAATAGGCAGGTCTGCTATTTCGCAAAGCACATTTTTCATTTCATCCGTTGACGCGCACTCGCTGGCATAAGCCTGTACAATGTATTTAACAAGTGTCTTTGGTACACTGCAGTTCACGGCATAATTGCTCATATGGTCACCGTTGTAGGTGCACCAGCCAAGTGCAAGCTCTGACATATCACCTGTACCGATTACAAGTCCGTCTACCATGTTTGCATAATCGAATAATACTTGCGTACGCTCTCTGGCCTGAATGTTTTCATATGTCACGTCAAAAACATCATCCGGATGTCCTATATCCTTCATGTGCTGTCTGCATGCAGCCTCAATATTAACTTCCACGGCTGTCACTCCAAATTCTTCCATAAGCCTGTCAGCAATTGTCTTTGTAGTAGATGTAGTTCCAAATCCTGGCATTGTAATACCATAGATATTTCTCTTCGGAATGCCAAGTGCTTCAAATGCATCACAGCATACCAAAAGTGCAAGTGTGCTGTCCAGACCGCCGGATATTCCAAGAACAACATTTTTTATTCCGGTGGATATGAGTCTCTGTTCCAGACCTTTTGCCTGAAGCGACAAAATCTCCATGCAGCGGTTTTTTCGGTTGTTTTTATCACTTGGTACAAACGGATACGGATTAACTTTCTTTGGCCATATTTGATAATCCTTCATCCGGTTTTCACCATTTAAAATTACTTTTATCACATCCGGCACATCAGCCCATGAATCGCTGTTGTATCTGTGGCGGTCATTCATGCAGCGATCAATATCTATCTCACTTATCACAAAACCAGAGCTCATCACATCATCTTCTGATACCTTTTTATTCATACGTTTTGAATAATCTGACGTCTCACCAGCTATTCTGCCATTATCAGCTATGATGCAGTGGCCGGAAAATACCAGATCCGTGCTGCTCTCTCCTGCACCGCTTGACGCATACACGTATCCGGCACGGCATCTTCCTGACTGCATCGCCACAAGACTGCGCCTGTATTCTCTTTTTCCGATTACGTCATTGCTTGCTGATGGATTTATAATGATATTTGCACCGGCTTTGCAAAGCTCCCCGCTCGGAGGCGCACTTACCCATAAATCTTCACAAATCTCAGTACCGACAATTGCGCCTCTCAGATCCTTGATAATAATATTCGGAGAAAAAGGTACTGTTGGCCTGTTTGCGACATAATTTAAAGTAATCTCATCTGATAATCTCTTGTCTGCGCTTGTAAACCAGCGTTTCTCATAAAATTCACCATAGTTGGGAATATATGTTTTTGGCACAATTCCAACAATTTCTCCGCTGTGTACATATGCAGCACAGTTGAAAAGTCTGCCAGCTTCATCTTCTATCGGCAGTCCCACGCATACAAGGATGCTTAAATCCTGCAATGCTGTTTTAATCCTGTCCAGTTCTTGCTGAGCCTGCGCGAGCAGTTCTTTTCTCAAAAACATGTCTGCACAGCTATATCCCGTAATACACAGCTCCGGAAAAACCACAAGCTGCACATCCTTTTTTGCAAGTGACTCTGCAATGTGTATGATATTGTCAGCATTGTTCACGCAGTCCCCGAGATAAATCTCAGGGGACGATGCGGCAACACGGTAAAATCCTGTATTCATGACATTTCCTCCTAGCGGTCATTTTTCATCCTGTAATCAATGCAGCGGTTTAAGTAATCCACATAATCCGGATTTTTGCACATCCCCTTGCCGGGTGTATCAGAAATCTTCGCTACATCCATACCATTGCATATTGTGGTTTTCATGACAATATTGAGTGCAGGAACATCTGTATCATTGCTTAAGTATGTGCCAATACCGAAAGCTACATTTGTTTCCTTGCAGAAATGTCTGTAGAGCTTGTCAGCACGCTCAAAATCAAGACTGTCGCTGAATAAAAGTGTCTTTGTTTTTGGGTCAATTCCAAGGCTCCTGTAATGAGCAATCATCTTTTCACCCCACTCATACGGGTCTCCGCTGTCATGACGCACTCCTGAGAAAAGTGTCGCATAGGTCAGCTGGAAATCACGCAGGAAACAGTCTGTTGTGATTGTGTCAGTAAGCGCAATACCGTTTAATACTCCATACTCCTTGATCCATGCATCGAGAGCATACCAGTTTGAATATGCCGGATTGTGCCTGTGATTGCCCTGTCCTGTGCACATAATCCACTCATGAGCCATGGTGCCTACAGGTGTAAGTCCGTACTTCTTTGCAAGATACACATTTGATGTGCCGACAAACTTTGATGAACTGTGCAGGGTGTCGTTTAAATGTGCGAACTTCTGCACTGCAAGCTCCTGCGCTTCAGCAGAAAGTCTTCTTCTGAGACCAAACTCTGAGAATGTACCCGCGTACCAGTGTCCGTTCTTTAAATTCTCATACTTTGCATCCAAACGCTTCTTAAAGCTGTCAAGCAGCTTATCATAGTCATATGCCATTCTGAAATACACTTCATTTACAATGGCAAGTGTCGGAATCTCATACATTGAAGTGTTAAGCCATGTTCCTTTTGCCTCGATAGACAAGCCACAAGGTGCATCTGTTCCTATCTCAAAATCCTCAAAACGCGGCTGCCAGAGACGAAGAAAATCAACATAAGAGCCTTTGATCCATTTGATATTGTCAAGATATGCAAGCTCATCCTCTGTAAACCGAAGCTTACAGAAAGCCTTAATCTGTTCTGTTATCTCCTGCACCATTTTCTGTGTAAAATGCACATCTTCATTTCTGCACTTGAATGTCCATGTGGTCTTGTAATCCGTAAACTGATGGAATATTGTCTGACCCATGCTGAATTTATACATATCAGTCTCTAAAAGACTTGTGATTATCTGGTTTAATTTCATAATATTCTCCTCCCATTTCTTACACTATTAGTATGTCAGAAACATTTTTAATAAATGGCTTTCTATATAATATTGACCTGAATCATTTTCATTGCTTCTATTGCTGTCTTATGACTTTCAGGCGTTACGCAGGCACAGGCATTTTCTATCACTGACACCTCTGCATCTTTACAGAACGTCTTTGCAATCGCTACGTTGCTGATTACGCATATTCCCGTGCAGAATCCGCAGAAATAAATCTCTGTATCGCTGTTGTCATATCCCGCAAGCAGTTCGCCAAGCTCTTTGCTGCCAAACGTCGGCTTGTCAATATAAGTCATATCATCACAGTCAACTCCACGCTCCTTCATTGCTGCTTTAAGACGAGCGTCTACTTCCCATCCGTTTGTCCCTTTAATACAGTGAGCTACCGGAAGCTTTCTTCCCTCCTGAGTATTCAGATAGTTTTCATCATGCGTATCCCTTGTGAATATCACGTCATCATATTTTCCTGACCTGATTTCATCTGCAATAACATTTGTTGCCACGTTACACTCCTTGTTTCCAAGAACTCCTGTAATAAAGTCATTCTGTGCATCCACTACTACTAAAATTTTCTTTGCCATAATCATTTCCTCCTACATCATATAATCATCATTTGTTGCATCCATAAGGATTTTTCCAAGCTGCTTTAAATCCTTCCACATCCATCGCGGAACCAGATCCCTGACTTTGTCATAATCTTTCTTATACAGCAAATCTCTGATCATTGTACTTGAAATCTCAATATCGCTTCTGCCAAGGTTTCTGATGGTCACATTCTTTAAAATATCATCTGTAAACCAGTTTTCCGCAATCTTCGGGTCGTCGTTGTAATAGAATGTAAAGCTTTTCTCTCCAATTTCATTAGCTATGTTGTAATAGAAGAAAGAACCCCATTCCTTTACATATTGAGCTGCATCCTCCATGCTCCAGTCTGATAATGTCATAACCTTTACATCTGCACCGCTTAAATCCTCTTCCTGCAGTACGTTTTCAACAAGTCTTTTTCTGTATTCGATTGGAAACGGATTTCTCTTTGTATAGCTTTTGTTTGCACTGCCTATCACAACAAGCAGATTTTCGCACTCCGATGCGGCCTGTTTTATCATGTTCAGGTGTCCGTTATGGAATGGCTGTGCCCTTGTGAGTATCACACCGTTTTTATATTTCTTATGCACTTTAACCAGTTTACGTTCATCCATGTTAAGGTCAACATATCTGTACACAGCAGCCGGTTTTCTTCCGACAATAGGTCTCTGCGACCTGTCAAGTGAAACAAGCTGTCCTGCAATCTTCTCACGGAACACCTTTGGATGAACTTCCTTTCCTGAAAGAACCTCAAACACCTTAAGCAGGTCCGGAATGGTAAACTCACGCGGCACAAGGTTAAACATAATGCCTGTATACTCAGCCTTATTCCTTATCCTCATAAGTCCTTCCAGTATAATCTGGTCATGGTCAAAAGCAAGCTTTTCGTCTGATACGCTGACCGGAACAAAGTTTTCCACTGTGATTACACCATTTTTAAATTTCTCAGACCTGAGGGAGTATTCAATTTTAATCAAGTCGTTTGCAAACTCAAGTTTTTCATCTGCAAATTTCACATCGAACCATCTGGCATCCTTTGCGTCATCACCCGCAACGGCAGACTGCTCATATCCATATGGAAGCAGTGCAATGTATGCAATATCAATAATTCTCATACGAGGGTCCCTGTCCGGCTGGCTCATGGTATAGAGCTGCTCAAGATAAATGTCTGTAAGACCTGTTTCCTCTTTAAGCTCCCTGCACGCTGCTTCATATGCTGATTCCTTTATGTTAATAAATCCGCCTGGAAGCGCCCATTTGTCTATCTCCGGATGAGCCTTTCTCTTTATCAGAAGCACCTGCATACAGCTTAAGTCTTCCTTCATACGAAGCACCATCATGTCAACTGTAACCGATGGTCTGTCATAATCGCCCGGCTTATATTCTGCTAAAAACTCCCGTTCTGTTAATCCATTTACATCTACTTTATTCATGTGTTTAACTCCTATAATTACTTTCTGCGTTTCTTATATTTACTTTATGTGCTTATTATAGTAACTCTTAGTAACTATGTCAAGTGTTTTATAGAATTAAATATAATTTTTGCAAATTTATTATGCTTCCACAACCTGTCTGCAGGAGATGCTAATATATAAGCTCAAAAAAAGGGGATGTGAAAAAACTCGATTGAGTTTTTTCACATCCTCTTCCATTTTCTGTGTTTCATGTGCATAAATCTACAGTATCTAAACAGCTTCGCTATACATCAGGCAATTTCTTCGGAGTTACGCTTTATCTGATTCACTATCTCCATTATCTGTTTTGCGGTACTCATATCATCTTTGAAAAGAGTTGTGATACTTCCAACTGATTTAAATGGTTCACCCATCAATACTTTATTATCTTCGATATTTCCATTTGCTACTATATAGTCCACTATCAGATTTACGAATCTCATCTGATTTATGTTCAAGCGCTCTTCTGACATAAAACAACTGAAGGCTTCGTTTACTGCCGCTCTATCTACACCGACTATTTTTCGTACTAATCTGCCTATCGGTGTCTCTCCGTATTCCTTTATATAATCTTCCTTTGAACCAAGCTCAGTCCACAGAATTCGTTCCAATTCCCTTAGATCCGTTTCTGTCAGCTTTTTGTTGTTTTTCAGCTTATACACTGACAATTTGTCACTATGCTCTTTCAGGTAAAATTCGACTTTTTTACGATAATTTTTCAAGTCATTTCCGCCATATAAAGGTTCACCCGGTGTACCATCTGTTATAGAGTCCGTGAAATTTGTATAGTATATTGGCCGTACCTGTCTGTCAAGGTACTGCAACAGACCTCTTAAAGCTTCTCTTACTGTATCAAGCTCTATTATAGTGACTTTATCCCAAAATTCATTTGTCTGGACCTTTTCGATAATCTCCTTTTTCTTTTCCACCTGTGGGATTGAGTATTTGGCAGACAGCTTTTCTGCGGTCTGAACCACTATATTCACCGGACTTTGTATGCTTTTGCTTTGCAACAGTCCAAGATCTATACTGTATACCAGATAGTCAAATCTTCGCGCCAGCTCATCTTCCTTTTTAGGCCTGATAAGAGGTGCAATATGCTCCCTGATATCCGAAATCTCTATTGTCTCCAGATTATCCCACGATGATGAAGCCCTGAAAAACTCTACATAACGCAGATGTCTTTTCACCATAAAGCTATCGTCATTTAAGCTAATTACATCTTCCTTTAAATCATCCACAAGGCTTTTTCTGTAATCTGCGTATACCTCATCACTACTGTATACCGGTGCCTGAAGCTCTCTGACAATCTGGGCTTTTGTGTTATATATTTTCTCATTGAGTGATTCTGTTATGCCATTCTCCGCTCCATTTTTGTTCACGCGGAAATATTCAAAATTGTTACAGAAATCAAATATAAGAAATCTTTCTTTGTCCATACCCTCTCCAAGCAGATTAGAGCAAAGCCTGGTTCCCCTTCCAATCATCTGCCAGAACTTGGCATAGCTTTTTACCTTCTTAAAAAATACAAGATTCAAAATCTCCGGAATATCTATTCCTGTGTCGAGCATATCAACAGATACTGCTATCTGTGGCATTTTATCACTTGTGCTAAACTCATCTATCAATGAATCACTGTACTTTATACTATAATCTATCCGCTTTATGAAGTCTCCTCCATATTCCGGAAAAAGCTTATTGAAACGCTCGACTATTGCCTGCGCATGCAAAGAGTTTTTGGCAAAAATTATTGTCTTGCCAAGCTTGTCTCCACCCTCAATTTTTAAGCCCTTTTCCATAAGCTCTCTTAAAACCTTATCAATTGTATCCGCGTTAAAAAGCCATGTATTTACGGCCTCTCCTGATATATCATCACCTACAGTGTCATCATCAGAAAATGTATCCTCATACTCTTCTTTTTCCTCATCTGACAGCTCATCATAGTGAATACCGCTTTCCATTATTTTTGACTTATATTCCAGTGTAGAATAATTGACCAGATAGCCCTCTTCCACCGCTTTTTCAAGCTCATACGCAAATGTCGGAACTCCTCTTTCAAGGTCAAAGACTCCATATGTGTTTTTGTCGATTTCATTCTTTGGAGTGGCAGTCATACCAAGTAACATCGCATCAAAATACTCAAATATTTCCTGATATTTTTTGTAAATGCTGCGGTGTACTTCATCGCAGATTATGAGCTGAAAATGCCCCGGACTAAAGAGCTTCTCACCATATTTGTTTTTCCTCTCATCTATGGCATTCATCATCGTCGGATATGTAGAAAAAATCATCCTGCACGACTCAGGGTCATCTTTATTGTCAAGCAGATTACAGCATGATAAATCAGGAAGCAGATTCGTATAATTGTTTTTGGCCTGCTTCACAAGAGCTTTTCTGTCTGCGAGGAACAGAATATTTTTCACGTAATTGTGGCGCCTTAATACATCAACAATACTAATGCTCACTCTTGTCTTTCCTGAACCTGTGGCCTGCACTATAAGCATCTTACGGTGCTTATTTGTGATGGCATCGCAGACTGCGGTTACAGCCTCTTTCTGATACGGTCTGTTGGTAATATCATCGCTTATCCGTATATTTTCAAGCGGAATCCTTGAAGTGCGTCCATCCATCTCAAGCTGCAGCTCTTCCTGTGTGAAAAAGCCTGAAACCTCACGCCTTGGATATCCCATATAATCATTCGTATAGAAAAATTCAAATCCATTTGTTATGAAAATAAGAGGGCGTCTATTGTATTTATTCTGCAAACAGTCAGCATACAGCTTCGCCTGCTGGCTTCCTACCATAGCATCCACAGAAGCCTTTTTAGCCTCCACTACAGCAAGTGGAAGATTATCCTTTCCCCAAAGAACATAATCCACATACCCTGTTCCTGTGCTGTTTGGCATTCCTGTAACCGGCTCCTCCTCCGTGACATTTCTGCCAATAACCCATCCTGCCTCCTTTAAGGCAACATCTATATATCTCTTGCGGGTTTCTGCCTCACTTATCGTATCTACATGGAACTCCCTTGTCTTTACATTCTGACTACGCTTCTTTGTCATCTGCTCGCGGAGCTCTTCATTCTCCTTCAATACGCTCTCGAGCTTTTTATCCTTACTGCTTAAGCCCTCATACAGCTTCATGAGCTCATCAGCCTTTATACGCTTTTCATTACCGCTTGCAAGAATCGACTCATCATATGTCTTCTCATCGTATTCCCTCGAATATGAATAATCAATCCAATCGCAAAACTCAAACAAATCACGAAGCGCTATTATTGCTTCATCCCTGCCTATATTGTTGTTGGTATGAACTGCAACATTTCCCAGATGAATGGTATATTTGAGCATTGGAAACAGCCTTGGCTCAATTATCCTTCTAAACGTTGGCTCATGAATAAGACTCGATACATTATCTCTGTACGGAAGCGAAAGCTCCGCGTCATATGAGAAAACAAACCTCACTGCAAGCTCAAGTGCACGCCTCGACAAAATGGCACAAGTGGCTGGTGAAATGGATAAACTTTTTTCTGCTTCAACTGCCTGTTTTGCAAAATCTGCGTATTCTTCTTTCTTTAAAAGGTAATCAAAATTAGTTTCCATGTAATCACCCCTTTTATCTTTCTACAAGCACTTTGCATCTTTTTCTGCAAAATGTAATTCCATAATACATGATATTCTGTCGATCATCATTTAACAGATATTCCTGATATCTTCTATCCTTTATCTGTTTCAGAGCCTTTTCACAGGATTTTTCCATAGCTTTAAAATCTTTTGTGTATTTAAGCTCTGCAATAATTCCTTCATCCGGATCATCTGTCTCCACAATAATATCTGCAAAGCCCTCTCCTGCCTCAACATTTGACTTTACCAGCCAGTCCTCATTGCCACTCAAAATTCCAATAAGCAGATTATGATAGGAGCTTTCCTTTTCATCATTTCTCGCTTTTGTGTCAAAAACGCTCACCGAATTACTCAGCACCTTGTTTAAATACATTTCCATTATCTGTGTATTTCCATCTTTGAAAGCCTTCCAAAAGTCCTGCAACTGCTCGGTATTGGAAAATATTTTATTCCTGAACCACTCCTGTATCTGCAGCTTAAATACTTCTTTAATCTCATTGTTTGGAATTACAAGGCTATATTTTTTGTTCTCACTTATCTTTGTATATGTCAGATAACCTGTTGTAAACAGAACACTCCATAGATTATCAATATTATTGTCTATTTCGTCATAGGTCATATCCAGACGAATTTGCTTGTCTATGGCTTCTCCCGCGATCAAACGCTCAATTTCATTTCTGGTTGTCTTACCAGCCTTATCTATAAACCTCTTAACAAGCTCATTTCCGCTTGTATTAATCCAATACGCTTCCGGTCCAGCCATTGGATCATCTTTTATTCTGTCAACATGATTAATTACATCCCACGGACAATATACATCAACATTTCCGAAATGATAACCATCATACCATTCCTTTGTCTCCGCAAACCTGTTTTCCAAATGATAAAATGCCAGCAAACGCTCTACTTCCGCATCCGTAAATCCAAAGTGTTCATCAAATCTTGTATCAGTAATAGATAAAATCTTGAAATTATTTAATCCTGTAAAAATACTTTCTTTTGAAACGCGAAGACAACCTGTTAAGACAGCAAAATCCAATGCCTCATTTGTCTTTAATGCTTTTCCGAATATGGCACGTATCAAAGAAACCATCTCTTTATAATAGCCATTTTGAAATGCCTTATCCAGTGGAACATCATATTCATCTATTAAAATAACTGTTTTTCTGCAATGATGCTTATATAACAGCTCAGATAAAGTTTGAAGCGAAGCATACAGTGCCTCATCTCTCATTTCATATCTGCCATCCTCTAATCGAATTAAAGAAGCATACGCCGACTTATCGTCAATGTCCAGCCTGTCACTATTCTTCAAATATACAAATCTCTTAGCTTCCTTTGCAATTATCTCTATCATCTGATACTTTGCAGCTTGAAAATCTAGTCCTTCCACATTCTTTAAAGACAGAAATATCACAGGATATTTACCCATATTATCATCACACATTTTTTTGTTGTGCGATATATAAAGACCATCAAATAATTCAGAAGCTGCTCCAATTTCAAAGAAAGATTTGAGCATACTCATGTTGAGAGTCTTGCCAAAACGACGCGGTCTGGTAAAAAGGTTGACTTTTCCCCGGCTGTCAATCAACTGTTCAATCAGCTTTGTCTTATCGACATAGTAATATCCGTCTGAACGGATCTCATCAAAGCTCTCTATTCCCACCGGTAGTTTAATTGATTCTGTCATGCTTGCTCATCTCCTTCCCTGATAAAAATGAGTGTGTAAATATAGGTTTATTATATCATATATTGGGGCGAAGGTCATAGTATCAAATTTTGATTTGTTGACTTGGTGGACGAAGGCATAAAACTCTCTTTGTTTACTCATCGGTGGTAATAATATATCCGCTTTTAAAATACCATCTTGGCCAATTGTAGTCATTGTAGCTGTTTTGGATTGTGCAATTATTTGCTGTCTAAAATATTCCATTGTCGAAAATACTTGCATATATTCTGGCACACACTTGCTTAAATCCAAAGGCAACCTAATAACATGACATTCAAACAGTGTGTTTTGAGGAACATCCTCTGGAACAATTGAGGCCTTGCCAATTCCTTCTGCTACCAGTGATGATCTGCAAAAAAGCATATCCCCATACTTAACTTCAAACTTTTCTATATCTTTATCTGTACCATTAGTTCTTGGCAAATCTTGCCACTGCGAATACATTCTATTAACAATATATGCAACGCCCATAACCGATACATTCCCATCATCCGCATAATCATCTCTTTTTGCAAAGAAACCATTTGAAACCTTATCACCAACAACTTCCGAAATATTGATTTTATCCCAATTATACGGATTAGTCGCAGGATCACCAAACATCTCGACAAATCGGGCCTTGATGAGATTGTCTAACTCCCTAATCTCATCATTACGCTTATCTAGTATTCCCTTCACCTTTTTCAATATTTCGACTATGGATTTCTGCTCATCAACTGAAGGTAATTCGATTAATGCATCAGTCAAATTAGCTAACTTGATATACTTTATAACTCCACCAATAGCTAGTTTCCGTAATTCATCTATATAATCTTCCATAAAATAATAAAGGTATGGCATATATAACTTTCCACTTCCATTAGCTTCTATTATATATGTTCGCTGATAAGCATCAAACTTTCCATTATAATACTTAACATTTAAATCTCCATTTCCAGCAACTAACACACACTCACAATCATACGAATATGTTGATATTTTCAATGGTTCTTTTGAACAAGTAAAAAATGGATACTTTCCATCTTCTGAAGAAGCATTTGCATCAAGTTTTCCTGTCTTAATCTTAGTCAAATCACCAATTTTAACTTTCATCTACATCATCCCCTACAAACACGAATTGACCTTTTCTCATTTTTACTAAGCAAGATACTTCTGATGAGCAGTTTTGACATTATTCTGATTAACCATAGCATACTGCATAGTGGTATCAATCTGGGAATGTCCAAGTATCTTTTGAACCTGTTCAATCGGCATTCCCTTATCAATAGCTCTCGTAGCCATTGAACGCCTGAATTTATGTGGATGTATTCTCTCTAAGGACAGTTTTCTCCCGAGTTTTCGTAATCGAATCTCAACACCACTTATCTTAAGTCTGTCATGTGGTGCATCCAATGTAACAAACAAGGCTTTGTTTTTATCAGTTCTGGTATTAATATAATCCTTTAGATGTACTTTTGCCTTTGCATCAAAATATACTCTGCGCTCTTTATCACCTTTTCCATAAACGATACACTCACGTCCTTCAAGATCAATATCATCTATATTCAGGTTTACCAGTTCACCAACTCTTATTCCAGTTGAATATAAAAGATCTATGATTGCCAAATCTCTCTTTTCATTACAATTATCTCGAAGCTTCTCTATTCCCTCATCAGAAATCACGCTTTTTACAACTGTTTTGGTCTTTATCTTATGAATCCTGCGCATAGGACTTTTAAGAATATAATCCTCTTCCTCGAGCCAAGAAAAGAAGCTTGAGATATTTCTTCTAACATTATCAATTGTGACATTGGAGCAATTATTGAGCTTTTGATAATCTGACAAATATTCACGTATTTCTTCAGTTGTTATTTTACGGACAGATGTTTCAGTTTGTGACAGTAGATGCTGCACTGTTTCCCTATAATACTTTATTGTTCGTTCTGAACACCCCTCTATAGTTTTTGCATCAAGAAACATTTCCAAAAATTTATCATTTGCAATCTCTGCTTTCTCTGCTTCATTTTCTGCAAATGTTTGTAGAATGACTTCCTGTAATTTTTTCATCTGAGCTATTGATAAATACTCCGACATTACATTTAAAACTTTAACTATTTTTTCTTCCATGTTGATATCTCCTTTCGAAATACCAACATCCTTCTCCTGCATAAATGCAATTTATTCCGGCAATTGTATTTATGCAGCCTGTGAATAATCCATAATAAAAATTTTACTTGCGATATGCTCTACTATAGCCAATCCTGTTCTATTTTCTTCTCTAATTGTATAAACATATCATAATACTTTTCTTTGGTTTGACGTATAATATCCATTGCAATTGCCTGATTATATGCGTGTGCAACATTATTTCTCGAAACCAATGCATCCAGCCATAATTCTTCATCACTAATCATTCCCGCCTTGTAAGCTGTTTTTAAAATTGTTCTTGGCGATCCTGTTGCGCCCTCCGCATAACCAAAATTCTCTAATAGTTCTTTCATCGCCTTCCATGATTGTTCAAAACAGATTTCATATAATCCTACCATACCAGCAATTTCCACATTTCCATATGGTTCTTTATAAGAAAAAATATCGTTCAAATTGACTAATGCTGCCTTAAAATTCTCAAATTTTTTCATATAGCACTACCCCCTCTCTTTTTATTGATTCCAACAATTCTTTTCTTACAGGCTTATCCAAGTCCACTATATCAAATTCCAACAACGTTGAAGTTGTTTCATCTACATCCAAAATAAAATGACTACTGCTACCACCGCAAAAAGCCAAATCTATATCACTTCGCTCTTTATAATCACCTCGCGCTCTTGAACCAAAAAGAATAACTTTTTCAACACAATTCTTCTTAGCTAGCTGGATAATTTCCTGTAATACTTTACATTTTATTCCTGTTTTTTCAAAGGTACTATTTACATCCATAAAGGCTCCTATATTACTTCGTTTCTTATCCAAAATATTTCTGCATTAAACTATCAAACAATATTTGTGATTCATTCAATGCTTTCTGAACTGCAACTTTTGATTTGTTGACTTGGTGGACGAAGGCATAAAACTCTCTTTGTTTACTCATCGGTGGTAATAATATATCCGCTTTTAAAATACCATCTTGGCCAATTGTAGTCATTGTAGCTGTTTTGGATTGTGCAATTATTTGCTGTCTAAAATATTCCATTGTCGAAAATACTTGCATATATTCTGGCACACACTTGCTTAAATCCAAAGGCAACCTAATAACATGACATTCAAACAGTGTGTTTTGAGGAACATCCTCTGGAACAATTGAGGCCTTGCCAATTCCTTCTGCTACCAGTGATGATCTGCAAAAAAGCATATCCCCATACTTAACTTCAAACTTTTCTATATCTTTATCTGTACCATTAGTTCTTGGCAAATCTTGCCACTGCGAATACATTCTATTAACAATATATGCAACGCCCATAACCGATACATTCCCATCATCCGCATAATCATCTCTTTTTGCAAAGAAACCATTTGAAACCTTATCACCAACAACTTCCGAAATATTGATTTTATCCCAATTATACGGATTAGTCGCAGGATCACCAAACATCTCGACAAATCGGGCTTTCGTTAAGCTGTCTAATTCAACTAACTCTTGTTTTCTGGCTTCTATAACCTTTTTACACCTACCCAAAACATCTATGATTTCCAATTGTTTCTCTATATTATCAAGGTTAAATTCTTCATTTTTATAATCTTTAAAATAAATATGTGGAATGGTTGCTCCAGTGTAGTATTTTTCTAAATGCATATAACTCACAACATAAAACAAATATTCTGGTAATACATTTTTCTTTGGTATTAGATACTGCATAGTTCCTATCACTGAAGATTTTGCTGGATTCAATGTTGTTCTGCCTATTCCTGCTCCATCCTTGACAACAGCTACATATGGTTGCTCCTGATGATAAAAATTTACTTTTCCAGCCAATCCTGACGCACCATAAATTGGATAATTACCACTCATTTTAATTATATCAGACTGTTTTATGTTCGATGAGCCACGCTCACAAACATCCTCAAGTTTTACTCTCATCTACATCACTCCTGCTATAAACACCATTAATCTTTCCAAGACACAAAAATAACCGCCCTGGTCTGGTAAACTGTGGCGGTTATCTTTAATCAATACATATATCAGGCTGACCGTCTATCGGTAGCACTTCTTTTATACTATATTAACATCTAATCGCCTTTTTGTCTAACATGCATTCTATTTATCAAGAATTTTACAAACACGAATTTGCTTTTACACATCCAACAGTTTCTTAAGCTCTGCCAGTTCACCCTGTATCTCGCTTTCCAGAGCGTCTATCTTTCCTATTATCACTTCGGTGGGCTCATATTGCACAGCCTCATAGACTATTTCCTTGTACTTGTTGATTGAAAGGTCATAGTCATTTGACACAATCTCATCAACCGGAACAAAGAAGCTCTGATCAGTTCTTTTTCTGTCAGTCTCTGCATCAAGATGATTGAATCTCTCAATAATATCCGGGATATCATTATCTGCGATTTCCTGACGTTTATCATCAAGGCTTAATCCATCAGCCTTCATATCATAAAACCATACTTTGTCGGTATCACTTGAGCCTGTTTTTGTGAAAATAAGGATTGCTGTTGACACTCCTGCGTATGGCTTAAACACTCCACTTGGCATTGATATGACTGCGTTGAGCTTATTGTTTTCAATGATTTCTTTTCTGATTTGTTTATGTGCTTTACTGCTGCCAAACAATACTCCATCAGGAACAATCACTGCCGCTCTGCCACCTTTTTTGAGTATACGCAAAAATAGTGCTAAGAAGAGCAGCTCTGTTTTCTTCGTCTTTGTCACTTTAAGCAAATCTGCTGAAACCGCCTCATAGTCCAGACTTCCCTTAAACGGCGGATTTGCCAGGACTAAGCTGTATTTTTCAACATCCGTATTCTGCTCTGAAAGACTGTCCCTGTACGAAATATTAGGATTTTCCACACCATGAAGCAGCATATTCATAGCTCCGATTCGAAGCATGGTTCTGTCCATATCGTTACCATAAAACATAGTGTTATTGAAATGCTCAAGGCTTTCCTTGTGAAGGAAAAGCTCCGGATGATTCGCTCTTAGATAGCTCTGTGCTTCTATCAGAAAGCCTGCACTTCCCATTGCCGGATCAATTATTATATCATCCGGTACCGGTTTTACAAGCTCGACCATCATTTTTATGATATGTCGCGGTGTTCTGAACTGTCCATTAGTTCCGGCTGTTGCAACCTTTGAAAGAAGATACTCGTATAAATCTCCCTTAGAATCTTCATCTCCCAGCTCAAGCTTATCTATTCCATCGACTATTTTTGACAGCATTGCTGCGGTAGGAATCTTGAATATGGCATCTCCCATATATCTGGCATATGCCGAATCTCCGTCCTGATGCAGATTCTTTATAAACGGAAATACACCATTTAAGACAAGCTCATACATTTCCTCTGCTGAACCGAGATTTTTGAATTTGCTCCAGCGGTATTTCTGACATTCACCCGGAAACATAGACTCATAGTCTACACCTAGAAAATTTGCCTCGTTTTCTTTTGTTGTCTCAACTTCATCAAGCTGCTTTATAAAGAGCAAATATGTAAACTGTTCTATAACATCTAATGGATTTGTGATGCCACCTGTCCAGAATGTTTCCCATATTTTATCTATTTTATTTCTTAATTCACCGGTAATCATTATCTGCTTCTCCTCCTAGTACATCTGTATCACCTGTAAAAAATATGGCTAAATAAGCTCACAGCTATTCTTCCTCTTTAATCACCTTTAGGAAACGCTTGACCTCCGCCCATGCACGCTTGGACTCCGGGAAATTGAGGTATCCCATCTGGAACACATGAAACATGCCCTCGTACACTGACAGTCGTACCTTAACGCCCTGGTTTCTTGCCTTTGCAGCGGCATCGACTGAGTCAGATAAGAGCATCTCTATTGAGCCAGCCTGTATGAGCATTGGTGGAAAGCCTCTGAAGTCACCAAACAGCGGCGATATGTATGGATCCATTTTATCGTGGTCACCGGGATAGTCATTCACGTAGATGAGACTGTCCCTTGTGTTTCCAAACAGAGGGTCCTTTTCATAGTTTGTCTCGTAGGATTCTCCGCCTGCTGTGAGGTCGGTCCATGGTGACATGGCTACTATTCCTGCCGGAAGCGGCATGTCATGGTCGCGAAGATACATGGTAAGGCACATTGCAAGGCCTCCGCCCGCTGAGTCTCCTGCCAGCACAATCTGTGAGCCAAACCAACCTTGTGACAAGAGCCATTTATAGCAGGCTATGGCATCCTCAAGTGCTGCCGGATACGGGTGCTCCGGCGCCACGCGATAGTCAGGCGTGAGCACTGAGCAGCCTTCACTTACCTCATTATAAAGACCTGCAAATACATAGTATGCATTGCGCACTGCCCCCATATATCCACCACCATGCAGCTGCAGTATCACACGCTCTGTATTTGGATTTTCCTTTGAGGATAAAAGCTTCATAGTGAAGCCGCCCATATCTATATCCTCTGTTACAAAGCAGTCTGGAACAAGCCATGCAGGTTCCTTCATACGCTTCCTGAGCTCTCCGGATTTTATTTTTTTGCCGATTGCAAGGTCATTTGTGATATGTCCCATCAGATTGGCAAGGATTTTGCCCTGTATACTGACTTCTTCATCTGCCACAGCTGCATCGCTATGAGCTTTTTCCTCGTGCTCATTTTTAATGGCAGATAATGGATTCTTAAATGTCTTTTCAAGCTTATTTCCCAAAGCTCCCATTATTCCTGCTTCATTATCACCATTTCTGTCGCCATTTTCAATTTCCGGATGGTAGCTTCCCATCTCCTCATCCTCAAACATATGCGAATTTCCTATTCCATGAAAGCCTATCATATATGAAATCTCCGTTTCAGCTCTGTTCTGGCTCTTTTGTCACCGATAATCAGTGTTCCGAGAAACAAAAACAGCGATGCACCCATCGCTCCCATTGCCAGATATGGGAACCATATGACCTTGACTGCCACAAGTATCATCGCAATCACGCTCATCAGCACAAGAAAAAGCTGCATCATCATGTAGCTCTGCCAGTTTCTTATGTTTACTATCATAAGTATAATTGTTGCAAGAACCATCGCCAGTATGGCACTTGGGAAAACAAATGTAAGTGCCCAGCCACTGGCTCCTGTGAGCAGGTCTATGCCCTCGAGAAACAGCACCGTGAACACAAATGTGCTTACAATTTTAAATATATATCCGTTTCTTCCGACTATTGCCAGACGCAGCGTCACATTCGCATAGATTACAACAAGAAGCACTATAAAGCTCCAGTTTATCTCATTGTCTGTCATGTAATCAACAGTTGTCAGCACAATCTGTCCTACTATAGACAGAAACAATATGATATTTTCCAGCAATCTGTATTTTCTTGATGCGCCCTTGACGTCAGGATATCTCGTACCGTTGTCATGGCTTGCTGTACTATCTGCCCTCTTTGCTGCACTATCTGTATCGTTTACGCACTTATCCGGCACATCATTATGCTGTTCAAAAACCCCTTCAGTGCCCTGATGATTGTCCGATGACAGTTCAACCGGTGCCACAACCTGCTGGCAGAGCGGGCATTTATCTGTATTGTCTGCAATATACACACCGCATTTCATGCATTTAGTCATAATACTCTCCATTTGTCTCAATTGTCACTTCCACTCCGTCATTTACAAGCTTCTTAAAAAAACTTCTCTGAATCATCGTATCGGCCAGAATAGATGAGAAAGTAAACACCAGCGTGTCCTTGTAGGAGCATATGGTGCCCTTCATAGGCTGTCCCTTGGACATTGGTATAAAGGAATAAAAGCCTGTTATATACGGCTCGTATTCCGGCTCCACCTTTATATTTCCAATATTGGTGATAGTGGTGGTGTTTGCCAGTGCCGACTGCGTATAGACCGCCTTCATTGCCAGATTTTTTATAAAAAGAGGCACCGGTCTCATCAGGATATTTTTCTGATTTGACACACTGTATGAGAAAAGATCTTCCAGATGCTCCTTCGAAATCTGTGAATTGATGGAATCCGTCACTATTTTAAGCACCTCCTCAAATGTGTAGGAGCTGTTTTGCGGTCTGAACTCAGCAGATATCATGACAAAAAAGTTCTTTGTGGTCACGGAGTCAAAATAAGGACGAAGATTCACAGGAACCGCAACCCTGACAGGCATATCGTTTGGCATGCCGTGAAAACACTCCTGATACACACTCCACACAAAGCATGCTACCAGATAATCATTTATGGAAACTCCATAGCGGTGGCAGACCTGCTTCAGCTGTGATACAGGCATCATGCCATGTATCAGCCCAAACTCTCCATCAGGTACCTTTTCCAGCTTTAAAAGATACGCCTTCTGCCTGTTAAAGCCACTTGGCTTACTTGATTTGTAGTTCTTTACAAAGCTGTCCTCTCTATTTAAGGATGTGCCCTGCGTCAATGAATCGCCCTTTAGCTTTGCAATCTCCGGATGTGTGAGACGCAGATACTGGTAGGTGAGCTCCCTAAGAAAATTGATGCCGCCCATGCCATCTGTCAGCACATGAAATACCTCAAGATTTATTCTGTTCTTATAGTATGTCACCCTGAAAAGATAGCTGTGATTCTTGTTCGGTCTTATAAATCTGCACGGAAATGTATTTTCCTCATGCACTTTTGGTGCCTTTTTGCCATTTTCCTCAAAATAGTTCCAGAATACTCCCATCCTGAGTCTCACGTTAAACAGACCAAACTTCGGAAGCACTATATCCAGTGCCTCCTGCAGCTTTTCACTGTCAATCTCATCAGTTAAGGTGACTGAGATCCTATATACATTTGTCATGCTCTCCCCCGCTATACTAGGGAACAGATTTGCTGTGTTGTCCAGCTTGTCCCAGCGGATTGAACGCGTTTTCGACATTTTAAATTCCTCGCTTAATATAATGATATAGCGAAGCAGCACCCTAATCGAGCCTGCCGTACACCTCCATCGGCACATATGCCTTTATCTGTATCCCATCAGCCACATATTCCTCCGACACAAGCTCGCCCTGTTTTCTGATGAGCTGTATCACGCCAGCCTTATCATATGGGATAATTCTCTCGATATATACCTTATTCTCTCTTAATATCTCCTCTAAAAGAGATTTTACCTCATCTAATCCCAGATCCTTTGCCGCTGAAATGTTAAGAGTATAATCTGCCCTGAAATCATGCAGCGGTTCGTTGTCTGTACGGGCATCCTGCTTATTAAAAAGTGTGACAAATTTCTTGTCTTTTACACCAAGATCATCCAATGTCTGGTAGGTTATGAACATCTGCTTTTCCCGCTGCATATTTGATGCGTCCACCACATGGAAAATGATGTCAGCGTACTTTGCCTCCTCAAGGGTGCTCTTGAAAGCCTCTATCAGATGATGCGGCAGCTTTCTGATAAACCCGACCGTATCAGTTAAAAGCACCTGCTGCTTGCCATCAAGCGCAAGAATGCGCGTTGTAGGATCAAGCGTTGCAAAGAGCTTATCCTCCTCAAGCACATCTGCCTCTGTCAGGTGATTTAACAGCGTGGACTTACCTGCGTTAGTATATCCTACTATCGCAACAACCGGTACTTTATTTTTTTCACGCTTTGCCCTTGTGATATCTCTGTGCTTCTGCACCTCTTTCAGCTCTCTTCGAAGCTGTGCTATCCTGTCATTTATAAGACGGCGGTCTACCTCAAGCTTTTTCTCTCCGGGACCTCTTGTTCCTATTCCACCGCCAAGCCTTGACATGGACTTTCCCAGTCCCGACAAACGGCTTAATCTGTACTTGAGCTGAGCAAGCTCAACCTGTATCTTACCCTCACTTGTTGTGGCCCTTGATGCAAAAATATCAAGAATAACAAGTGTCCTGTCCATGACCTTTGTGTCAAGGTACATCTCCAGATTTTTCTGTTGTGCCGGACTCAGCTCATCATCGCACACAATGCCTGTTGCCCCTGTACTCTCCACAAGCTCTGCAATCTCCGCCACCTTGCCGGTGCCGACATACGTGCCCGGATGAATTTTTTCTCTTCTTTGGATAAGTGTGCCTACAACTGTCGCACCTGCTGTCTTTACCAGCTCCGCAAGCTCTGAAAGTGAATCATCTGCATCATCACCGTCCTGCTCACTTACTCCGACAAGCACCACTCTCTCCTCAATATCCTCTATCTTAATAGTATCTGCCATAATCTATCTGGTCTCCAAAAACTGATATTCTCTTGCTGCATCCTCGTCATCGGGATAATCCTTCATGTATTCCTCCATCTGGCTCTTTGCTGTGGCAAAATCTCCGGAATACTCATATGCTATAATCATAGCCTTTGTTATCTGCTGCTTGTTCGGCACACTTTCAAGTTCAAGTGCGTTCTGAAAATAAGTAATCGCAGTGTCATAGTTACCATTGTCCATCTGCGCCTGTCCCATATTCATCAGCTCATACGAATCTGCCTCACCGCTGTCCAGGTATTTCTTAAAATACTTCTGCGAGCTGTCATTGTCGCCCTGCTTCTGATATGCCTCACCCATATAGTAGTTTGCCTTGACAAGCTTCTCATCGATGGCTTTTTGCAGACTCTTTATTGCTGAATCATAATCTCCGAGCAGGGTGTATATACGGCCTCTCTGCATATAGTCATCAGCAGTTTTTGCCTTAAGCTTTAAGGCATTATCCAGGTATTCCTTTCCCTGGTCATTCATGCCATACTTTGACAGGGTCTCATAAACGCCAAGATAGAGCTCATAATTATCATTATTCTCACTGAGCGCCGTCTTAAAATCCTTCAAGCCCTTGTCTGAATCATTCTTGGCAAAATATATACAGCCTCTCAGATAGTATGCGTCAGAATCCTTATTATAGTCGATAATAGCCGTATATGTATCAATCGCGCCATCCACGTCACCGCTTAAATACTGTGCCTTTGCCTTATAATAACATATGTCAAGCTCCTCTGCGCCTACTGAGCCAACCGACTGGTCCAGTGCCTTCTGAAAAGCATCGACCGCATCATCATAGCTGCCGTTTTCTATACAGTTGATGCCATACTGTCTGTACGCATCCCTATCCTTTGCTTTGTCGCTTGAGCCACAGCTGGAAAGCATGCCTGCTGTGAGTGCCACGGTAAGCGTAAGTGCCATAAATTTATTCTTTATCATAATAGTTCTCCATGTGTATATTCTTCCCCTTATTATATATGTATTTGCCAAACTTGTAAATCCCGCCCTTACATTTCTGCTAGGGGCCCTGCCCCACCGTGAACTGCGGATTATGAGATTGTAAGCTGCAATAGTACGGTTTATGGGCGTGGTGGGGGATTCACAGTCTCGGAAGTGCTACGCTGCGCTGCCAAGATACAGTAGGAATTATGCCTTGCAGGCTTTCTATGCTCGACGGAACCGTCGAAACTCGCCTTCCATGGCTCGATTTCTCCTTGTCCCGGCGTCCATGCCGGGACATTTCTGTGTTGCATGGGCATAATTCAACAGTATCTAGACAGCTTCGCTATTCGCTCTCCCGAGACTGTGTATCCCCCACCACGCCCACAAACCTCACTTTCCCATAAAAAATACAAGTATCGGTAAGTAGTGCAACACATCATCTCACATCTCTTCACAACATAATAAGACGTAAGCACCGGTCATCGGTGCGCACACGTCACCCCAATCTCACCACATCGTAGCAAGACGTAAGCACCGGCCACCGGTGCGCACACGTCACCCCACACATTTTGCCACAGCGTAAGGGACGTAAGCGCAGGGGACGGCGTGCACACGTACTCTTGCGAGAGCGCATAGCGAAGCTGCTTAGAGTCTGTAGGATTATGCTTAGAACCACAGAAATGCACCGCCATGGACGGCGGGGCAAGGCGTTATGCGCCACGGACGGCGCATAAAAGCCGGTTTCGTCAGCCTGCGAAACACTCCGGGCATAATCCGTACAGACACTTGGCAGCGTAGCGTAGCGAACGCAAGAGTATGTGTGCACGCTGTCCCCTGCGCTTACGTCCCGTACTCTAGCAAAAAAAGAACCCCCGCGGCATGCACCCGCAGGAGTTCTTAAGCCCAATTTGTATTTAAAGGAGGAAGAAAAAATTCTAAGCCTCTAAATGCCAGATTTCATCATTGTACTGCTTGATTGTTCTGTCAGAAGAGAAGAAACCAGCCTTGCTGATGTTGACAAGCATCTTCTTAGCCCAAGCCTTCTTATCCTCATAATCAGCGTAAGCCTTCTCTTTTGTCTTGCAGTAATCCTCAAAGTCTGGGAATGTCATGAACCAGTCTTTGTTGAGGAGCTCGTTGTAAAGTCTCTCTAAGTTCTCCTTAGAACCAACCTTCATCATCTCATCACTTACAAGGAAGTCAACAGCCTTCTTTAAGTCTGCATCCTTGTCATAGTAATCCTTAGAGCAGTAGTCGCCTCTCTCATATCTGTCGATAACAGTCTGTGAATCCTCACCGAATACATAGATGTTCTCATCGCCGACAAGCTCAGCTATCTCTACGTTTGCTCCGTCACTTGTTCCAAGTGTAATAGCACCGTTAAGCATGAACTTCATGTTTCCTGTTCCTGATGCCTCCTTAGAAGCAAGAGAAATCTGCTCTGAAATATTTGCAGCCGGGAATAATTTCTCAGCTAATGTTACGTTGTAGTTCTCAACCATGAATACCTTAAGGTATGGACTTACCTCAGGATCATTGTTGATAATCTGCTGTAAGCAGAGGATTGCATGGATGATATCCTTTGCAATGATATATGCAGGAGCTGCCTTTGCACCGAAGAAGCATGTGATTGGTGTAGATGGCTTCTTGCCTGCCTTGATCTCAAAGTACTTACGGATGATGTAAAGCACGTTGAGCTGCTGTCTCTTGTACTCGTGAAGTCTCTTAACCTGGATATCAAAGATTGAATTGTCAGGTACATCGAGATTCTGAGTCTTCTTTAAGTAAGAAGCAAGCTCTGTCTTCTTTGCGTTCTTGATGTCAACAAGCTTTGTGAGAACAGCGTCATCATTGATGAAATTGCCAAGCTTCTCTAACTCGTTTGCATCCTTCTTCCAGCCGTCACCGATAAGCTCTGTGATGTATGCTGAAAGCTCCGGGTTACAAGACATTAACCAACGACGGAATGTGATACCGTTTGTCTTGTTGTTGAACTTCTCAGGATATAACTTGTAGAAGTTGTTGAGCTCTGTATTCTTTAAAATCTCTGTGTGGAGGTATGCAACACCATTTACAGAATATCCGAAATGAATATCCATGTGTGCCATGTGTACAAGACCATCCTTGATGATGTATGTGCTCTCATCAGCTACCTTTGCGCGAACCTTGTTGTCAAGCTCACGGATGATTGGCATAAGCTGTGGAACTGCCTTCTCCAAGAAGCTGATTGGCCATTTCTCAAGAGCCTCTGCAAGGATTGTGTGGTTAGTGTATGCACAAACCTTTGATACAATCTCAATAGCCTCATCCATCAGGATGCCCTTCTCCTGAAGGAGACGGATAAGCTCTGGAATAACCATTGATGGATGTGTATCGTTAATCTGAACTGCTGCATAATCAGCAAGGTCATGTAAATTAGAGCCCTTTGCCTCTGCCTCTGCAAGGATAAGTCTTGCTGCGTTTGATACCATGAAATACTGCTGGTATACACGAAGAAGACGTCCCTTATCATCTGAATCATCAGGATATAAGAATAATGTAAGGTTCTTCTTGATATCATCCTTGTCGAAATCAATTGTGTCGCCTACGATTGACTCATCAACTGACTCGATGTCGAATAAGTGAAGCTTTGTTGTACGGTTGTTGTATCCAACTACGTCGATATCGTAAAGTCTTGACTGTACTGTGAATCCGCCAAAGCTTACAGGATATGTGATATCTGTCTTTGTAAGCCAGCTCTCCTTTGTAATCCATGGGTTTGGAGTCTCCTTCTGGAGATTGTTCTCAAATACCTGCTTGAATAATCCATAATGGTAGTTGAGGCCTACACCGTCTCCGTTGAGCCCGAGTGTTGCGATTGAATCTATGAAGCATGCTGCAAGACGTCCAAGTCCACCATTTCCAAGTGAAGGCTCAAGCTCGATTTCCTCGATTTCAGCAAGTGACTTTCCGTTCTTCTCAAGAGTCTCTTTAACTTCATCGTAGATACCTAAGTTGATAAGGTTGTTTGATAAAAGCTTTCCGATAAGGAACTCTGCTGAGATGTAGTAGAGCTTTTTCTTTCCTTTGTTTGAAACCTTTTTCTCTGCCTTGTCTTTTACAAGCTCAAGTAATGCGTAGTATACTTCCTCGTCTGTACTAACGCTGATTCCCTTCTGAAGCTTTGTTTCGATTTCCTGCATGATTGCCATTCTGATTTCCTCCCAAATCTGTTATCATGTGTACACGCCAATGTGTCAAATTAACTAATTTTCATTTAGCGTGCTTAACTTCTTTGTGTCATTTGATGAATCAAGTATAATCCATTACGCTGCACAATTCTTGCAGTATACAGTCGAAAACTTGCACAATCCTATCATTTTTCGGTATTTTTAGTGGCTTTTTAAGAAATAATATGCTAAAATATCATCATGAATATATTAGAATATGAAAATTATCACGAAGACAAAACACATGTGGAGCTTACGTTCCCATACAATACCTACCTGTGCTCTATTCCTCTTGATTTTTCCGGAGTTCCGTTGCACTGGCACGACGACATGGAGCTTATCTATATAAAGAAGGGCTGCGGTCATATATCTGTGGATTTTAAGGAGTACCATGTCACAGCGCCAAGCCTTGTGCTGATTCTGCCGGGACAGCTTCACTCTATAGACCAATATATGGATGAATCGATGGAGTACGAAAATATCATATTTTCCCTGTCGATGCTGCTTCCCGGAAAGTACGATTACACCAAGGAGGATTTTCTTACACCTCTCTTAACCGGCAGATTCACAGTTCCAACGGTTTTTACACCGGTGTATCCATACTACGAGGATGTCGTGGCTCCAATAGATGCATGCGATGAGATTTGCAAGACGATGCCGCAGGGCTATCAGCTTTATATAAAGAGCAAGCTCTACGAATTCTTTTTTGTGCTTGATAACCGCTGCCGTAATCTGACAAAGCCATTAAAAAGCAAAAAGACTCTTGATAAGATGAAGGTTGTGCTCAAATATGTGGAAAATAATTATGCCGACAAAATCTCTATCGCTGATATCGCTGATGTAGCCGGGTTTTCCGAGTCTCATTTTATGAGGTATTTTAAAGAAACCATGGGCACATCGTTTGTTGACTATTTAAAGGACTACCGCCTGACCATGGCCGCAAGACTTTTGCAAAGTTCAGACAGCTCGGTGCTTTCTATTTCCGGTGAAGTGGGGTTTGAAAGCCTGTCGTATTTTAACAGAGCCTTCAAAAAGCACTATGGCATGACACCGCTGCAGTACCGCAAGGGCATTTGACATCACTCTATGTAGTTACAATACAATATTTCTTAAATAAACGATGGTAAATAATCATGAAAAAAAATACATACATAAAAATGACTGCCCCATTCCGTGAAAATAACAGGGCAGCCCGAAAGCTTGAATTAATCAATAAAATATGCACTTATTTAGTTTTTATCACATACCCTGTATACGTGCTGTATCTGTGCTTTACAGCCGGTCATATGCTTGCACTCTCAATCATTGCTCCGCTTGTCGGCTTTATTGCAGTATCGGTTTTCAGATATATCGTAAACAGACCACGTCCATACGAAAAATTTGATATGCCGCCTGTCATTCCAAAGGATACCCTCGGCAGGTCTTTTCCCAGCAGGCATGTTTTTTCTGCATTTATAATTGCATTTACTGTTTTAATATGCTCACCTGCTGCTTCGCCTTTATGGTTCACCGGCATTTTGCTTGCAGTCCTTGCAGCTATCATTGCCTGTGTCCGCGTGATATCAGGTGTGCATTTTATCAGCGATGTTGTCGGTGCTTTTGTTTTTGCAGTCATTGAAGCATATATAGTAACTGTTTTCTTTTTATAAATAGCTGTTAGTTGTTTCCACCATCAACACTCTTTTTTATGGCGTTTCCGGCATCATCTACGGCATCCTTTGCGCCGTCTATTACATCCTTGCCGGCATCGCCTGCTCCGTCTATCACATCTTTTCCGGCATCGCCTGCGCCATCTATCACATCCTTGCCAGCATTTCCGGCGCCATCTATGATATCCTTGCCGGCATTTCCGGCATCGTCGGCGGCAGAGCCACCTCTTTGTGTATTTTCAACCATTGAGGTGTCAGCCACATTACTATTGTTTCCACAGGCTGCAAAAGCGCTTGCAGCAGCGAGTATCAGGCAAAGTGCCAATAAATATTTCATTTTTTTCATTGTATCAGTCTCCTTTTCGTTTTGGAGATAGTATGGGCAATTTTTCGTAATTTATACATCATTCTTCTGAAATATTAAGTTGTCACAACGATATAATAGCGGAAATTTTTAACAGCAACTGGATATGCATTCATCTCAAATCTGATATCCGGATTTCTTTAACTCTTCCCTATACAATTCAGCTATATATGCCGGACCATTGCACCACAGCTTTGTTTTCTCATCATAGTAAATGAACCAAGAGCAGAAGTTGCTACGGTATCATATGTTCCAAAAAAGGAATTTAACATTCCAACCGAATGTCTTGATGAACCAGCTGTTAAAGCTGTTGGTGTAACTTCAAATGTAACTGACTTCTCAGTTTCTATATAATTTTCCTGTGACTCAGCAGCAAAAGCGGTAACATTCATTGAAAGAAGCAGTACAACACACAATACAATAGAAAAAATTCGTTTTCTTATAAGTAATTTACCTCCACACATTTTGTATAATTATCCCCACCTAAATATACTAAATTGAGAAATCAAATCTACTGCCAATTTTATTATCCTCTGGCTTGATAGAATCCCATTCGATATTTTTTATCTTGTCTAAAAGTTCTTCTTTTGAATTAGCTTCAACAGTAGCTCTTTTTATATTGACTTGCGTTGAACGCTCTTTTTTCTTAGCTTCTTTTTTTTCGGCAGCTTTCTTTTCTTGAATTTTCTCAAGGTAATCTTTCTGATTTTCAGAAGTTTTTTCTAACTGAGCAAAGAATGAGGTGCTTCCGTCACTATTAAAAGAAATACCGAATTTTGTGATTTTCATGTCACTATCTATGCTGTTTCCAATTTCAGTTGTTTTTCCGAATGCTCGTTCAAATCCAAACTGTGCGTTAATTTCTTCTGACATACGCAAAGCACCTTGAATGCTATGCATTTTTTCGGCATAATACTTGGAGTTTGATGCCATTTTTTCCATTTCTTCCTTTGAAAAAATGACAGTAAACTCTTTATCGCTTCTTGATAAAATATCTTTGGCATTATCACCATTCTCAAAATCTGCTACATAAAAATCCATATCATTTCTTGACCCTCGAAGATCTTTAAGAACTTTTTGAGCTGCTCGGCTTAGATTTTTTTCACCTAAACTTTCTACTGAACTTTTCTTAGTTTCTGTAGTTTTAGTAGATTTTGTAGTTTCATTTTTCTTATCAGTTCCACTTGTTTGGTAGTTGTTTTGATAGTTTCCATAGGTAGTAGCAGTTGTGTTCACATTCATTGACATATCCTTTGTCCTCCTTGTCTGAATCCATTCATTCACAATTAATGTTTTGATAACACAGTTAATTGTTTGTTTATAATATCCGTAAGAAAATTTGGTTGATGTTGTTGAAATTGTTTCAATGGTTTTACAAATACTCATCAAACCCCAAAATTTCTAATATATTATCTGTATCGTCATTTTCTCCGATAAATATAATCATATAGATTGTTTTTTAAGAGAAATTTTAAATTCCACTTACTATACTTTAGAATTTTGGTGCTATTGGTAGGACTTCTCACAGCACTTTTCGTAAATTGTGTGGACGATGGGCGTGACAGCATCCACGATTCAGAGATACGAAGCAGGAACGATTGATAACACCAAGAAAATGACCTTAGAGGGTCTGGCAGATGCACTTCATGTATCTGTGGAATGGCTGAAAGGTGAGACTGACGAATACGAAACAGACATTACGGATAAAAGAGAATTACAGATTCGTGATGCAATGACTTCCATTCTGAATAAACTCCCTTATGATATGGAACAGTCCGAAAGTGATTTTTCCAAAGACCTGGATCTATGTTCCTTAGAGAAATCACACACACCATCAACGCATTTAATGATATGGGCGATATTGTAAGACTGTATTCCAAAAATCCTGAGACAGCAAAGAATCGACTAGCCAATCTTTTATCAGCAAAAAATCCCGATTCGGTATAGTACGATAATCGAAGCTATGATACCAATCCAGATCGCATATTTTACAGGTTTACGACTTGGCGAAGTATGTGGACTGACATGGCAGGACATTAACCTTGAGGAACAATATCTGACTGTAAGACGAAGTATCCGCTACAATGGAGCAAGACACAAAACTGAGATTGGACCGACAAAGAGAAAGAAAGTCCGTATCGTAGATTTTGGTGATACACTTACTGAAATGCTTCCATCTTAAAAGGGATAACCGAGCACAACCCGGTTATCCCTTTTATGAAATTATATGCCGTAAGTCTTAACGCTGCATATTATTCCTCATCTTTTTTCCTGCGTACACTTAACAATGCAAGCAGACCGGCAAGTGAAGCAGCTAATAATGTCACCCAGAGCATTGGATGGCTGTTATCGCCAGTCTGAGGTGCTGTTATCTGTAGGCTGTCGTCTGCATTATTTCCACTGTCACTGCCATTCGTTTTCTTGTCATCAGGTACAGCTGCCAGATTACTATTTGGATTATCATTGCTGTTGTCCTTATTACCGTTGTTGTCTTTACTACCTTCATTATCTGATGTATTCTTGCTTACCTTAAAGCTTGTAACTGCTGAGCCATCTGCCCATACGATTTCAAATGAATGTGTTCCGACAGAAAGTGTTTTCAGGTAATCTGCCTTTAAGATAATAATCGTTGAACCTTCTTTTGCGGTGTAGTTCTTTGCATCAATTATGCTTCCATCAACTTTTACGCTTTCAAATTTAGAAAATTCTCCATTTCCTCCGATAGTGATGGTTCTGTCTGTATTCTGCTTCCACTCACTGTCTGCACCAGATATAATTTTATAAGATGCCAGAGCTGCATTTACCTTTATTGTAATATCCTTTGTCTTTGTTACGCCATTCTTAGTATATGATACTGTCAGTATCTTATCTCCATCCGCTGACATATCTATTGCGAATACATTGGTTGTATAATCCTGCACAGGTTCACTGTATCCGTCTGCATAGTACACAGTGACTGCAAGGTCATCCACATTCAGGGTATCGCCTGCTGTATACGTGGTCTTTGTCTTTGATGCTTCAATCCGCTCAGGAGCAAGGGCTGTATTGTGGGTAATCTTCAAATTACCATTAGCCATTGTGATATCATAGTTGGCTGTCACATCCACACCTGCAGCATTTTCAATCTTCACACCACTTACGGAGATTGTTCCATTCTCTGTACGATCTGTTGTGCTTGGTGTAAGGGTTATTTCTTTAATGCTGTCACCTGTAATGAGTCCATCCTCTGATACGGTATACAGACTTTGGTTAATATCTTTACCCCAGACAATATCCTGTTCCTGTGCTGTTATGGTAACAGGCTTTTTATTTATGGTTACTGTCTTTGAACCCTCAACGGTAGTATAGTTATCCTTCGTAATCCGATAGTATACGGTATACGTACCTTCATTGCTAAAAGAAGGATTATCACTGCCGTAGGTTATGCCATCGGTGCTGTAGGTTACGGCTGCTCCTTCAGGATTGGTCACGCTCACGCTGATGCTGTGTGGCTGTCCGTCATAGGTTGTGCTGTAATCCGTTGCCGTATACAGGATGGTTCCGTTATCTACCGTAAGAGTAACTGTTTTCTCTCCTGCCGCAAAGATTCCGTTTGCTACAGTACTTACCTTAATCTTAAAGGTTCCTGTCTGGGTTACGGTAAGTGTTGTACCCGAAAGCGTGCCTTTTCCGGTTCCGCCATTCGTTCCAGTAACAAGTGTATACGTTGCAGCTCCTGCATTATTGTCGATGCTAAAATACTGTGATACATCAACGGTTTCACCTGTATATGTTATACTGCTGTCTGTTCCGGTGATGGCGACAGGGGTTGCGGCTTTATTCTTAACCGTAATCGTGCCTGTGATATTGCCTGTACTTGTATCATAGCCCTGACAGTTAGCAGCGTTATAATTCGTCAATGCAGATTCAGGGATTGTCCACCTAAAGATGTTCTCTGCTTCCGGCGTTTTGTCATAAACTCCTCCGTCACTCTCAATGGTCCATGTCACAGCCATATCTTCTGTAGTTGGTGACGTTGTTCCTTCAAATGTTACTGTTGCCGTCTTTCCAAGCTCCGTGTTCGTTCCGCTTATAGGCGTTGTATCATATCCATCATAGCCATAGTAAGCTGTAAATGTATTATTTTCCGGTACTGTCGGCGCAGCTACACTTTCTATCTTTCTCTTGTCTGTTGTAAATTCTTTGGTTACTGTCAATGTATCATCTGCAGCATTCTTTGTAACACTCGTTGCGGTATTGCCTGATACGGTAGCTGTCACATTATCTGCAAATTCGTAGCCTGTAGCTGCTGTAAGTGTAATGCTTGCCGTGTATCTCGTATTATATCCCGCTGTGGTATCACTTGGTGTCCATGTAATCTGTGGTGTGGTGCTTTTTACACCTTCTGTTGTACATGATGCTTCGGTATCCAAAGCAGTATTAGACACCGGAATATCAATATCTGTAATTGCTACTGATGTGATACTTATTATGTCAGTTGCATTTACCGCATAAGTCAGATTACTGGTACTGTCTGTAGTTTCCAGCCAGATTTTGCAGGCTGATAAATCTATATCTGATGTCAAACTGAGTGCTGACTTAATATCTGAAGCATTTATCGTCTCTGTTCCTGTAATCTGTTTACTGTAATACCAGTCATTTGTTCCGTCATTGCCCTGTACGACAAGTGCCACGGTTTGTGATGTGGTACCCTTCACCACCTTAATATCACCTGTTGTGGTGTTATATGTTACTGTACCAATATCCTTACCTGTTCCGTCCAGTCTTAAAGTCATCGCCGCACTGTCTGTTATCTTTTCCGATTTTGTATCAGATGATGCTGCTGTCGCAGCAGATGCGAAGAGAACAGATGACAGATCCAGATTGGAAGCGGGCTGAACAGGGCTCCCGGAGTCGATGTCGACACGGCCGAGGATGACATAATAGCCCCGATCCGCGCACAACGCAAAGTCACCACTACCACCGTAAGGCGAGCGCAGCCAGAACCACTCTCCGTTCCTCAAGTAACTACTCATGGCAAGTACTGTACTGTCATCGGTTCCTGCCCACAAGTATTGGTCATTATCATAATCTCCCTGTAACGCATACAGTTTGTCTGTGGTGGTATAGGTTACACTACTATTCTTCGTATCCTTCGTTGTCACTGTGGTGGCATTCATCAAGCCCTGCTCGGCTGAGGTGAAGTAGGATGTATTCGTAGCCATACCCTGCAGTGTATCACGAAGTTCACTTGCTCCGTAGTGATTTGCGTATACTTCTGTTATAGTCGCTTCACTATAAACACAATCTGACCATAGATTTTCATCATTCTTATTGCTTATGTCTGAATTAAACTTCTGCCCTGTTGCTATGGGGTTTGCGGCAAAGATGATGGTATTATCCCCTGATACACCCTCATCCTTTCCTAAGATGTACCATTCCTGTGCTGTTGTTCCATCTGATTTCTTACCAAATACCAGCTTTCCTTTGGTCGTAGCAGTACCATTAGCATCCGGGGTAAATGCGGTCATTAACTGGGCCTTCGTAGCATATGCTGTCACGCTTGGTTCTGTTCCGGAACCGGTTGCAGCCTGCACCGTATTTGCTCCGCCTGACATAGCAGGAACCAGTCCTGCCACCATAGCAAGAGAAAGAACAAACGCCATTCCTTTCTTAAAATTATGCTTTAATCTTCTCATCTGAATCCTCCTTTGTTTTTGTAAATATAGTATTAAAATAGATACGTTTTCTTAATTTCCATGTATGACCATGCTTTAAATTCAAATCAAATGATCCCCCCTTATCAGACAGAAAAAAGCACCAATCAATACGTACATCTAATCCATGTACATATTTATTGATGCTTTTATCCGTTTCCTTTTATGAATACGAACAGTCGAAAAAAAGGCGCAATCAGAGTGCTGTGCTGTGCTGTGCTGTGCTGTGCTGTGCTGTGCTGTGCTGTGCTGTGCTGTGCTGTTAAGATTATCTCTCTGACCGCCATGCCTGTCCACCTCCGTTGCAATATTTCTATATTATTCAGAATAGCAGAAATGTCAGGATTTATCAATCATTTTAATCTGATATTATAGTAATATTGGCTGGATGAGCCTAAGTATCTTCTCAACGGTTTCTGTGTTAGTTTCCCTTTTCCGATACATATTTACTCTGAAATCACCATCAAAATCAATCAGCTCTTTAATTTAGGCTTCGTGATGAGTGCTGCAATATACGAAAAGATTAATGCTGCCGATACTCCGACCGCACAGGCTTTAAAGCCGCCCTTAAACAGGCCTATAAAGCCCTCACTGTCCACAGCCTCCTTCACACCCTTCCAAAGTACATTGCCAAAGCCCAAAAGCGGTACATTTGCACCGGCACCTGCCCACTTTGAAAATGGCCCGTATATGCCGACGGCACCAAGCAGCGCTCCTGTGCACACAAGCATTACCATAATTCTGCCCGGCATGAGCTTTGTTTTTTCCATTAAAATCTGTACGATGGCGCAGATGATACCGCCCACGACAAATGCTTTTACATAATCCATTATATCCTTACGCCTTTCTTCTATTTTTGAACGTGCAGCCCATCCCAAAAAAGGCTCGTTCACCCTATCTCGTTCACCCTATTATATATGTGAAGCCATCAGTTTCAAATTACAGCTTCAAGCACCACACCGTGTGCAATTCCCGGTACTGACTCGCCCTCGTTGAAGCTGACAGGCGAAAGAAGTGCTCCTGTAGGCACAAAAAGTATACGCTTCAATTCACCGCTTCTAAGCTTTGGCAGGTAATATGCTGACAAAACGGTTGCCGAGCACGCGCAGCCCGAACCACCTGAGCCTGTGTTCTGGTTCGTTGCATCAAACATCTTCATGCCACAGTCCTCGTGATTTTTGCTTATGTCCACGCCCTTTTGCCTGCACAGGTCAATCAGTATCTTCTGTCCGACGCTTCCAAGATCTCCTGTCACTATCCTATCGTAATAGGATGCCTTTCTGCCGAAATCACTCAGGTGATTTACTATCAGCTCACAGGCCGCAGGAGCCATGGCGGCGCCCATGTTCATGGCATCCTTTATGCCATAGTCCACCACAACTCCTGTTGTGATTCCCTCAATCTGCACCTTCTTTGATATACTATCTGCATTGTCACACCCAGTCCATTCATTGTCACACCTAGCCATTTCATTACCACCTGCTCCACTGCCCACAATAAATGCTGCACTTCCTGTCACTGTCCACGTCGCTGACACCGGTCTTTGATTGGCATACTGGTTAGGAAAGCGAAACTGCTTTTCGGCACTGCCAAAGTGGCTCGATGTCACTGCCACCGCATGCCTTGCATACCCTGCTGCCACAAATGCCGCGGCAAGTGAGAGCGACTCCCCACATGTGGAGCATGCTCCATACACTCCAAACCAAGGAATACGGAAGTTTTCCACACCAAAGGTTGTGGCCATAGACTGTCCGAGCAGATCTCCTGCAAATACATAGTCCATGTCGGATGCATCCAGATGTGCTTTTCCAAGGGCCATTGTGAGTGCATCGCGCTGCATGGAGCTTTCCGCCTTTTCCCACGTGTTCTGCCCAAACCTGTCATCTTTGCCTACAATATCAAACAGACCACCAAGCGGTCCGTCCGCCTCCTTTGTGCCTACAACCGAGCTGCTTTCCAATATAAAAGGAGCCTCCGCAAAACGGAGACTCCACTTTCCCAATTTTTGCTGCATACCGACTCTCCTTACTCTTAATCTCATCAAATCATAGATTTAATTAATGTCAGTATGCACAAACATATAAAATATATTCATTCAGATATAACAGCTCTATTTGCCATCATATGACACAACTGCGTCCACATCATACTTGCTAAGAAGCTTTCTACCATTAAGACCTGCAAGCTCAATAAGGAAAAGCATCTTCACGACTTCTCCTCCAAGCTCCTCCACAAGCTCTGCTGCTGCCTGCATTGTGCCTCCTGTAGCGATAAGATCATCCACGAGAACCACCTTCTGACCGGGCTTTATTGAGTCCTTGTGCATCTCAATTGTTGCTGTGCCATACTCAAGGTCATATGTCTTTGATACAGTCTCACATGGCAGCTTGCCTGCTTTTCTCACCATAACAAACGGTTTATGAAGCGCATATGCTATCGGCATGCCAAAAACAAAGCCCCTTGATTCTGCTCCTGCTATCACATCAAAATCAAGTCCGTCAAGCCTCTTTATCATCTCATCAATTGCAAGCTTTAATCCATCTGCATCCTGGATAACACTTGTCACATCGCGGAACATGATGCCCTTCTCCGGGAAATCCGGGATAGTTCTGATATAGTCCTTTACTGTTTTCATTGTATGTACCTTCCTTATGTGTATTTAATATGTATTTACAAATATATTCGTGACGCATTTGTCCTTTTTGTATGCATTACCATTTTACTCTCTTGTGGCGCCATATGCAAATCAAAATCACTTCACCTTATGATACCCGTCTATGCACTCCACGACATCCGCTATCTCTATCGTGCCGGCATGTGAATCAGCCACAAAGCGTATATCAAATTTGCCGTATCTCATGCCATAGATATAATCCCTGGCCTTGTTGTATGCAGCTCTTGGATCCTGTGCCAGAATATGCTCCACAGTAATGCGGGTACCTTCATCCATACAGCTTTTGAGTGCCTCATCCCTCCATATAACATGCACCGTATCCCATCTGTGCTCTGCGGCAAAGCCATCTGATGCCTCAGGATGTGAGTCTGAATATGCCAGATACGGCTTTATATCATAGATTGGTGTGCCGTCAAGCATATCTACACCTGACACATGAATTATGGGGCCCTTGCTGCTTTTGTACTCAACCTTATCAATCCTTACAGAGGATAGTCCCATGCCGTTTGGGCGAAACGGCGAACGTGTGGCAAAAACACCTCTCTTTTCCCGGCCTCCAAGCCTGGGTGGTGTGACGAGCGGTGTGAATTTCTCCACCCTGTTTTCAGAAAAGCCCCATATAATCCACAAATGTGTGAACTCCTCTATTCCACGAAGCGCATCGGGGTTTTGGTATTTTGGTTCAAATACTATCTGCCCTGCTGCCTCAGGCACAAGGCCGCTCTGCCTTGGAATGCCAAATTTCTCTCCAAATCCGGTGTGCATAATCGCAACCGGCTCTATAGTCTTCTCATACATATTTTTATACCAGTATTTTATTCAGTATATCATCCTCGAGCACAAGCTTCTTTGCCGCATCGCGATACTCCTTCTCATGCAGATATGTGTGCCTGAACGGCTTCATGGATGGCGCCATATCTATCGCATCCAGAAAATCCTGCTTTCTCATGCCAAGAGTGGCCGCATAGTCGAAAAAGCCTGTCCTTTTGAGCACTGTGCACACCCTTACATATCTGTGATTTTGCACTACACTCATGATATAGGTTGCTATGCCGACCTGTATGCCATGAAGCTGCGGATGCTCAAGAATTTTGTCAAGCGCATGTGAAATAAGATGCTCGCTGCCGCTGGTCGGCGCACTGCTTCCCGCTATCTCGTTTGCTATGCCGCTCATGGCAAGCGAATCCACAAGCTCCTTTAGGAAAAGCTCATCCTTTATGCTCTCATAAGGTGTACGCACAAAGCTGTTGACCGCCTTTTTAGCAACCATCACGGCAAAGTCATTGACCACGCCTGCACCATGTGCTTCCTCAAAAATCCAGTCATAGAGTGCTGTAATCTTTGACACCATATCCCCGATGCCTGAATATATAAACTTCTCCGGTGCTGTGCGGATGACCTGTGTGTCAACTATGATACCATGCGCAAGCTTTGCAGGAACCGACGTACGCTTGCCGTGCACCAAAAGTGATGCACTGGCGCTAGAAAAGCCATCGCTTGAGCTTGAGGTCGGCACACTGATAAATGGCATATTTCTTAGAAAAGCTGCATATTTTCCTGCATCTATTACCTTTCCGCCGCCCACTGACACAACTGCCTTTGCCTTGTTTGGTATATCAAAGGCAAGGGTAATGATATCATCTATCTCAACTGTATCAAGCTCGCTGTACTCTAGCACGGTGATACCAGCATCAGTAAGCGACTTCATTATAGTATCTCCAAACATATCTATGAGACCGTTTCCCATAAAAATGACTACGCTCGTGAGCTCCTCACTCTTTAAATACTCTCCGATTTTGTTTAATGTTCCATTTCCCACCTTGAGGATTGATGGAATGGATATTGCTTTTCCTGTCTGCATTTTCATTCTCCTCTTTTTATTTAATATGCCGGACTATCATTGCTTTGCATCAAAAATTGTCGCACTGTAGCCCTGTTTTTTCTTGCTGTCATACATGGCGGTGTCTGCCCTTCTGTAGAGCTGGTCAAACGTGATACAATCCATTCCGTCATAAAAGCATGCGCCAAGACTGAGCAGTATATGCTTTCCATTCATCTCTGCTATATCAATATGCTCTATGTTTGAAAAAAGCCTGTCAAAAAAAGCTTCTGCCCGCTCTTTATCAAGCATCCCCGGTATAAATACCGCAAACTCATCCCCGCCCAGGCGAAGCACGACATCATCATCACGACATGATTTGCGCAGAGTATCAGCAATTGCTATTATCACCTTGTCGCCCACTGCATGTCCATAGGTGTCGTTTATTGACTTAAACTTGTCACAATCCAAAAGACAAAGCAGACCGCACTGTTTGCGGACGAGATACTCTGTTATCTTATTCTCTCCACTTCCGCGGTTGCGTATACCTGTCATCAAATCAATCTGTGCCAGATACATAAGCCTGTCTTCACGTCGCTTTTCCTCGTCAATATTCTCCACGCAGTAAAGCACATGCCACAGCCTGCCATCTGCATCATAGTCTACAGGAATAAACCTTTCACGGCACCAGCCTGATACCTTTCCGATAAACTCGTGCACTATGGTATTTTTTCCACGAAGTCTGTCCTCTACAGTACTGATATCCACAAAATCAAGTGTCTCTTTGCGCTGTGCCTTAGTACAGAACTCATTCATCACACTGTTTATAAGCCCCGGGAAATCCTCATCTATCCTATATTCCCCCTCACTTTGCGGTTTTACCCCCAGGAAGTGTACAACCTCATCCAAAGTCTTTACTATATGGTATCTGTGTGTCTGCACATTTACCAGTGCCATGGATATATAGATACTTGAAAGTGATGAATAACTGCTAAGCATCGCTTCCTTATTCGACTTTGTGAAGGAATTGCGCAGCTTAAGCAATGATATAAGCAAGGTTCCTATCATATCCAGGAATGTGGTCAGTCCGAGAGTATCACTTTCCGGTGGATTATCCACACCAAAAAAGCCCTTTATCTCATCCTTGTAGTGGATTGGACATACCACCAGGTTTTTTACATTTTGTGCCTTTAACAGATTATAGGATTCCCTGTGCTCATCCTTTATCTGCTCTATATCTGTGATAATTATATTCTTCTCACTGCCAAAGGCCTGATACCACCAGCCTATTATGTCCATATCGACATTCTGTAATTCATGTATCTCCGGCACTATTCCATCCGCACACCACTCATATGTATTTTTGGTGACATGCTTCTCATCACAATCCTCAAATATATATATGCGGTCAGAACCGATATGTTTTCCGAAAAATCTGATAAACTCATTAATCTGCTCATCCGGTGTATCATAGTTGAGTGCAGATCTGAGTGCCTCATTTATAACAAGCTCGTATTTTATAATTGTCTTCATACCTTCTGCATCCTCGTATTGTTACTTGTATATTACTCGTATTATTCAAAACCACCACACACATTCGCAAAACTGCACGATGTCCGCGCTTAACAACATTATACCAAATTTTTTCAAAAATGCACATAAATCATGGTATTCTTACCATTATTTTTTTCTCTTTATTTTCAATCATCGTAAGCACAGGAATGTGCTTCTTTCTGAGTGCACGTATAACCGGATATGTCTCAAATGCGTTTCCTTCCACATACACAGCCTCCGGTCTGTACTTTACAATCTGCTTCACCTGCTCCTTTACATATGCCTTCCACTGCGGCTTCTCCATCAGCACCTCTGCATATGCTGTCTCACTGTCAAGCTCTGTTAATTCAAGCTGCACAACAGGCATTGCATCAACATGACAGATATGCACGCCCTTTATACCTCGTGCCTTTGCAACATTCATAAGCAGCTCGTCGATCTGACTGTCACATGCCTTCGCTGTAGTATCTCTCTTACCGCCATACCATACTATCACAGAGCTGTCTTTATGAAGAAAAAGCGCCTTTTCGCATGCCTTTACCGCTTCATCCTGCTCCTTAACAGTCATGATAAAGCCTCCCTTGTGACAGAATATCGCACCGCAAATTCCTGTAGCATTTACCAGCTCCTCACCTTCAAGCCCCAGCCACTCTGCCGGAAAAGAACACTTGTAATTCATAGAGTATTCTCTTTTCTGCGGCTGTATACAAAAGCCACCTCTGTTTGACGGAAAAATAACAAACGCTATATCCGTCTCACTCAGAGCCTTCTGACACGGTATAAACTCAGGGAGCACCAGTATCCTGCTTGCCGGATCGTGCTTTGCAAGCACCTCCTCCACTCTTTTATCGGCTCTCTCATTGCCACGGTATCTCTCAAATTTGTTTTCCAGTATCATGCCTGCCACGCTTACCGCCTGAAAGAAGGCCTCATCGCTGCCTCCCTCATAATCCCATGACGGATTGAAATTGCCTATAAGTGTGGCAAGCTCGTTTTTCTCACCTGTATTGTCATTGTTGTCGAGTGGCTGGACAAATGACTCATCAAATTTCACCGCAAGCTCCTCACCTAGAATATCCGCTCCAACAGCCTCCCACAACAGTCCAAATGCCGCATACGGCACACCGTTTTCCCTGATTCTGCTGTCCTTCTGGTGATGGTCAAACTCACCACGCCCTATATCAAAAACTATTCCCGTGAAATCATCAGGCACACTGTTGCCCCTTGTTATGCTGATCTCAGGGTTTATATACAAAAGCAGGGCTGATGAGAACACATCATCTGCGTGAAATTTGCCGCCATGTGTAAAGGCACAGGCATCCTTTTGTTTTATCTGCTCTATTAATCTGCTCATTTTCTAACCTCATATGTATTCTTTTATGTTGTGATACCTTATAACTCTTTAATCATAATTGTAATACTCAAAATGTCAATATAGTTGATGTTAAAACATCAGTTGACATAAAGGGTTGTCTGTATTACTATATATAATACAAACAATACAATTATATCACTTACAAGTTTTGTCAGATTACAGCCTGCTCATAAAAATCGATGCATTTCAAACAGGCTATGACCTATAAACAGTAAGATTAAGGAGGTTCTCATGATAATAGAACTCGACATGTCAAGCAGTACACCGATATACGTACAGCTTAGAAACCAGATTGTAAAGGGAATAGGCAAAGGTGAGCTAAAAACCGGCGAAAAGCTTCCGACCGTGCGCCAGCTGGCAAGCGATGCCGGTGTAAACACAATGACGGTCAATAAAGCCTATCAGATTTTGAAAAATGAGGGATTTATCCGTACAGACAGACGGCTCGGCGCTTTTGTGTCAGAATCCATCGCAGATGATACAGATTTCACTGAAAAGCTGGAATCAGAGCTTGAGCTTTTAAGTGCTGAGGCCTGTCTCACCGGAATGAGCCGTGAGGAATTTTTATCAATGTGTGATAAAATATATTCACAAATGAAACCATGTACCGCTTAGCAGAGGAGGCAGACTATGGAAATTATGATGTTTATTATCTTTATAGTTACAAACCTTTTTATCATACTATGTATGCAATTTGCGTACACACATGCCTATAAATATGAAAATGGCATGTATCTCAATGTACATATTCCATCATCTCACAAAGAAGATGCCGAAGTAACCGAAATCGTCACCACCGGAAAACGCAAAATGAAACACTTTCAGATTGCCAATGTGATTATCTCCATTGCGATATGCTTTATTGTTTTTATTAACATTGCCGTTTTTGTTCTGGTATATATTATCTGGATGTTTGCATATATCTTTGGAATTATTCATATTCCAAACAGCTCCCACCGGAAAATGTATGCTCTGAAAATACAAAACGGATGGATAATAGAAGCCCAACGCAAAAAGGTTTATATCGACACCCGCGTTTCAGCAGAAGCCGGTGCCACGACAGTCAGCTATAAATGGCACGCACTCTTTTTAATTACTGAGCTTGCAGCATATATACCATACTTTATGCTTAGTGACACCCATTACAATATCCTTATGATTTCGCTGTTTTTGTGCTCTGTTTTAATATCCACACTTTCGCTGGTATTTCATGCTTTTATAAACAAAAGCGAGCGCCACGTATACAGCATGGATTCAAAGCTCAACCTTATTGTCAACAATACTATGAAGAAATATAAAAGCATCGCAATGCTTCTCCTAAGCGGACTAAACGCTGTCGCATGGATTTATGTAGCATTATACACAGGTATCACCGGAATACTTCCGGCATCATCCTATTATGTGTATATTTTCATTCAGTTAATAGCCGTTTTGGGATTTATTGTTACAATTTATATGGGCTTAAACAGAAAGAAGGAACTGCTGTCTGCCAACACCTCACCAATAGATGTGGACGATGATGAATACTGGAAAACCGGCTACTACTATAATCCCGACGACAAACATATTCTCATTGAAAACCGCATGCAGTCCGGCAATTACACGTTTAATTATGCTAAAAAAGGCGCGTGGATTTTCACAGGAATCACCTGTGCAATAATAGCCGGCTGTATCATCCTGGTGTTTGTCTGCATGCTTCCTTTGATTAATATACAGGAAAAAATCACTCTGACAAACAATAATCTTACTATTTCTGCCGGTGGCTATACAAGCGAGATTGATGTAAATGACATCACAGAGCTTAAGCTTCTGGACGAGCTGCCGGATGACGGTTTCCTGCGTACAAACGGAGCCTCTACCGACAGCTACGATATCGGCAGGTATGAAGGACGCACCCTTGGAAAATGCAGCCTGTATGTATTCGACGGATACTCTCCTATTCTCATGATAAAATCGGATGATACACTGGTGTTTGTTAATTCTAAGGAAGATGGGGAGATAGAGAAATTATACGTTGAATTAAGTCAATAAATTGTCATTTCACGATTAAACATTTGTTCTTTCTATGTTATACTGTAATCATGTAATTAAAAAGAAAGCAGGCAAAATCTATGAAAACACGACAAGAAGCATTAGACTACGGTTTATCATTTCCAAATACATATCAGGAAGCACCATTCCACGACCCAAACTGGCAGCTCATCCGTATAAATGACAGCAAAAAGGTTTTCCTGTGGACCTATGAGCGCAATGGTTTTATCAATTTAAATGTCAAGGTATCCCCTGCCTGGCGCGACTTCTGGAGGGATGCCTTCCCATCGGTCATCCCCGGATGGCACCAGAACAAGGACAACTGGAATACCATCATTCTCGATGGCAGCATACCGGATGATGCCATAAAAAACATGATTGCAGACAGCTATGACCTTGTCACCTATAATCCGACCAGGCTCATATATGAAGCTGTAAAAAGGATTCCAAAGGGGTGTGTTGCCACATATGCACAGGTTGCTGAGCTTGCAGGCAATAAAAAAATGTGCCGGGCTGTCGGCAATGCCCTGCACAAGAATCCCAATCCTGATGAAATTCCATGCTATAGGGTGATAAATGCAAAGGGTGAGCTGTCAGGGGCTTTTGCCTTCGGCGGAGCCGATGAACAGGCTAACCGTCTAAGAGCAGATGGAATTGAGGTCATAGACGGCAGGGTTGACCTTGATAAATATGGAATACGGATTGCAGATGATGTTATACATACAAAAACAACAGTGGAACCACTTACTTAAATAATGGTTCCACTGTTATTTTTACGCATATATTCAATGATTGCAGCTACTATACTCTCTGCATTATCAAATTGTTTTTGAGCTTCTTCTTTCGATGCAATAAAAAAATCATCATAATCACTTTGCTCTCTTTTTTGCTTTAGTCTTGCAAGATTTCTTCCTATTTCACGATCAAATATACCTGTTGCAACATAATTTTTATTAAAATATGCTATAACATCCTTATGCCTTTTAAAATCAACACGTTCCAAGGCTAAGACTGCTCTTGCGGCATAAAAGGAAGCATAATACGCTCTATTTATAGAATCTTTAAAATGTTTGTTTTCTAAACACTCCCTGGCAACATTTAAAGTTTCCATTGACGTTTCCATTCTATATTTTGCTAAACTAATACAATTTTCCTCAAGCAATAATAATTCCCTCCTTTTGTATATTTGAATAATACGGCAAGCTGTTTACCCAATTTTTAAAGTGTTTTTCATTTTTAATATTCACACTTATCGGCACACCATACTCAAGTTCAATATCATAAGCTGCATCAAATATTTCATCCTCTATCTGTATAATCCTATCATCCGTCAGCTCCGTCAAAACCATTATATCCATATCTGAATTATCTCCATAATCTCCTCTTGCATATGAACCATATAATATCATCTGCTTTAACGAATCACCCATAATGCTTTTTGTCTTATTTCTGAACTCACATAATATCCGGTTTCTATCACTCATATTATCACTTCCTAATTCTTATAAAACAATTGTAGCTATTCATTTTCGCACCATATTTTCTGATAAATATATCTTAACATCAAACCCTATTAAATACAAGAAACAGTTGCATCCTCTTATATATGCAGCTTCCGAAACTGCGCCGGTGTCATCCCTGTAAGTTTCCTGAACATGACGATAAAATGGCTGGCATCTGAGTATCCCACATCAGATGCAATGTCCTGCACCTTGCGTCTTCTGTTTATAAGCAGTAATTCCTTGGCTTTATTGATGCGGTAGTTGGTCAGATACTCATACACCGAGCAGTTCATAAACTCCGTAAAAACACGCGATAGATATTGCTGCGATACAAATACACCATCGGCAAGCTCCTTGGCACTGATATCGTCCATGTATCTTTCCTCTATGGCATTTATAACGGGCTTTATAAAACGTACATAGCTTTGGTCATCGCTATCGTGTGTGTGGTTAGACTGGTCTGAGAGCAAAAGCATGATACCATAACAGTCGAGTGAGAGCATCTGCGTATCACTGGAGCGTTCCTTAAGGTCTTCTACTGCCCTGTTAATCGCTTCCGACACCTCCATCCCTTTATTCTCGTCAATCAGCCGGTATTCCTTTTCATCAAACATTTCCCTGAAGGCTGCAGCCATTGTCCCTGTAAAAGTGGCAAACTCTGTTTTCCATGGCAGGCTATTGCCGGATGAGATGTTTTTATTGTGATAGGAGTGCGGCACATTTGGCGCAATAAGAATCCCCTGCCCCTTTTGCAGCTCAATCGTATGACTGTTTGACAAAACATTGTCTGAAACAGCCTGATTCCTGCTGTATACTGTCACCTCACCCATGCCCTCCTTTGTCTGTAAATAATGGTACAGCGGATATCCTTCAGGGCGGGTAACGCTTTCCTGCTCCCAGTCGTTACCGACTGAGTCGAATTGAAACGGTTCTCTTGCGAAATTGCTTCCAAAATAAATAGGCATGATTTCTCCTTTCAAAAACGCTTTAGTTTCAGAATGTTATATAATTTGGTTTATGATGTTATACTATTTTCCGCAAATCTATTATATGATTAGTGCATAAGGAAACACACTTATAGTTTAAGAATATCATAATATTGGGGTTAATACCATAACGGAGGTAAAAATGCAGTCAAAATTCAAAAGAATCCTTTTCGGAGGAGATTACAATCCAAATCAGTGGCCTAAGGAGGTCTGGGAGCAGGACATGGCATACTTTAAGGATGCCCATATCAACAGTGCCACAATCAACGTTTTTTCATGGGCTAAAATACAGCCGTCTGAGAATGAGTATAATTTCACAGAGCTTGACGAGATAGTTGATATGCTCTCAAACGAAAACTACGACATCGTCATGGCAACATCTACAGCGGCACTGCCTGCATGGATGGTCAAAAAATATCCTGAGACGATGAGCACCGACTACGAGGGACGCCAGCATAAATTTGGAGCCAGACACAATTTCTGTCCGAACTCCCTGGTATATCAGAAGTACGCAAAGGCTCTTGCGACAGAGCTTGCAAAACGCTATAGTGGCAATAAAAATATTTCTGTATGGCACATCAATAATGAGTACGGCGGATACTGCTACTGTGACAACTGCCAGAAGCAGTTTCGTGTATGGCTCAAGGATAAGTACAAGACCATTGATGCTGTAAATGATGCCTGGAACACAGAGTTCTGGGGACACACCTTCTACGACTGGGATGAGATAGTCGTACCTAACGAGCTCAGCGAGGAGACCTGGGGTGGCATGACAAGCTTTGCCGGAATATCAACAGACTACAGGCGTTTTTACTCTGACAGCATGCTGAACTGCTATAAGCTGGAGCGCGATGCAATAAAAGCTATCATTCCTGATGCGCTTGTCACAACAAACCTGATGGGTACCTTCAAGGGTCTTGACTATTTCAAGTGGGCTAAGGAGATGGATATCGTTTCGTGGGATAATTACCCTGCATACGACACACCATGGAGCATGGTTGCGATGACTCACGATTTGATGCGAGGTCTTAAGGATGAGCCATTCATGCTCATGGAGCAGACTCCAAGCCAGCAGAACTGGCAGCACTACAATTCATTGAAGCGTCCGGGACAGATGCGTGCACAGAGCTATCAGACCATAGCCCACGGCGCAGACACTATCCAGTTCTTCCAGCTCAGACGAAGCAAGGGGGGCTGCGAGAAATTCCATGGTGCTGTAATAGCACATGTCGGAACAAACGACACAAGGGTATTTAAGGAGACTGCACAGCTTGGAGGGGAGCTTGAAAGCTTCGGCACAAGGACACTTGGCACACGTAATAAATCAGATGTGGGAATCATCTTTGACTGGGACAATTACTGGGCACTTGAGTACACAAGCGGACCTACACAGGACCTTAAATATGTTGACCAGATTCACCACTATTATGAGTATTTTTACAACAAAAATATCTCAGTCGATATGATTCCGGTTGACGGTGATTTTTCAAAGTATAAGGTGATTGCCGCACCTGTTCTGTACATGGTAAAGGAAGGCATGAAGGAAAAGCTTGAGCAGTTTGTGAAAAACGGCGGTACTCTCATCACAACATTTATGAGTGGTATTGTGGACCAGTCTGACAACGTGCATCTGGGCAGATATCCGGGACCTCTCCGCGAGATGGCAGGTGTCTGGGTTGAGGAAATTGACGCGCTCGCACCGGAGCAGTCAAACACTGTAAGCTTTTCGGATGGAAAAGAATATAAATGCAATCTGCTGTGCGACCTGATGCACCCGGAAGGGGCAGAAGTACTCGCCACATATGAAAGCGATTTCTATGCAGGAATGCCTGCTGTCACAAAAAACAGCTACGGAAAAGGCCATGTATACTATGTTGCCACACAGCTTGAGGCAGCCGGACTTGCAAGGGTGCTTGATGAAGCCACAAATGAAGTGTCTGTATCAGGTGTCATTGCTGAAAAGACAGGTCTTGAAATCACATGCCGCGAAAGCGAAAATACACGCTTTTACTTTGTGATGAATTTCACTGATGAAAAGCAGACTCTCCCTGCAAGCCTTGCAGGAAAGGTTGACCTGATCACCGGAGAAGCAGCTAAAGAGGGCGATGTGATGAATAAGTGGGATGTGAAGATACTTATTGAGAATATATAAAAAGCACCGGCGGAGCCATTGTTCGTAAATGGTTCTGCCGGTATTTTATTATTAACTATGTTTTATTAACTACGTTTTCTTCTTAATGAAACAACTATAGCTGCTACTCCGATAATAAACACAGTAAGCATCAGGTCAGCCTGCATATTATCGCTTGTTTTTGCTGCTTTTTCGTTCTTTATATTCTGAAGCTTTGTTTCATTCCCGCCATTATCAGCCACCTTATCAGTTTTATCTGTGGTCTTGATATCAGCCGGCTTCTTGTCATCCTGAGGCTTTACTACTGTATCAGGGTTTGTAACGACTGCTTTCTCAGCTGTTTTCTTAACAATGACATAGGTCGAGAACTTATTTGTCTCAAATGAGATTTTGCCGTCTGATACTGTTGCATCAAGCACATCATAGCTTCCATTGTGCTCCCTGACAACTGAATACTCACTGTTTTTATCAAAATCTTTGATAGCAACATCAAGTCTGATTGGTTTCTCAAATTCAGTGATATCATTTACCCAGTAATTATCAGCGCTGATTTCCTGCATATTTGTTCCCTTGCTTACTATATTTTGAAGGGAAATATCCAGATTGGCAACAACCTCTTTCTTTACTCCATCGGTGGCAGCAATCTGTTCATTTGCTTTTGTAGTATCCGAAGCACTGTCTGATACATCTATCTTCAGACTTCCCGATGCTGCGGCATTATCACCATCGCTGATTTCAATTTTTCCTACTGCTGCAGAGCTTACGTCTGTGACATCAGCTGCCTTTACAAAGGCACCCTTGAAATGTACATTTGTCTGTGGCATTGTGAAAGTAAATGTAGATTTTTTATCCTGCGGTACAAGAGTATTTCCATTAAGGGATACACTGTCAAGCTGATAGCCATAATCCGGAACAAGCTCAACAGTTACCTGCTGACCAGGCTCTACTACCAGATTTCCACCATCCTTATTACCCGGATTACTTCCATACATATCCCAGTCTGTGAAATCTGTCTTGTCACCTACCTTGATGATTTTCGCCGTACCATGCTCCAGATATGCATCCTCACCATATCTCTTTGCATCATATGCCCACGTTACTGTGTAGCGTACCTTATCTATCTGGATAAAGGTCTGACCTGCATTGATTGTCACTGCATTATTCTTTCCTATCTGCACAGGTGTCTGGAGCATATATCTGTCTGCTTCACCTGTCAGATATGCCATGATGCTTGTAACAGCTGAATCAAACTCATATGAGCTTCCCTTCTTTTGTACCTTTGAATTTGCATCTGACGCAAGCTCCTTCAACGACTTATAATTTGCCCCATTATCAAGACTTACCATTACAAGTGCTGCCAGCTCATCTGTGCCTGCCGCATCGCCCTCCACACGAAGCTGTATTGTCTGTGTTGTTCCCTGTGGTGGCATGCCCGGCTGCTGATTTTGCTGTGGTTCTCCCGGTCTGCCCTCACCCGGCTGTTGATTCTCTTGCTGAACCCCATCTGCCCATATATGCTGCATCGGTGCAATCGCAAGCACCATAACAAGTGCAAGCATAACAGCCATTATTCTTTTGATTTTATTCATACTGCCTCATTCTCCCTTCCACGCATACTATATGATGACACTCTAAGTGCATGTCATTTATGCGTTTTACAAGTTATTACGATAGGAGAATTGTACCATTACACACGAAAAAAGGACAGTTGACATTCGTCTCAAAATGTCAAAAGTCCCTTAAAATCACTGTTTTTCACGCGTCCAGCCGTAATAGAACTGTACCAGTCCCATGCGAGCCTTGGTCTGTGTTTTTTCATTCATATTTGCAATATGTCTGTAAAGAGCTGCACGCGAAACTGCCAGCTGCTTTGCCACCTCCTGCATGCTTTCATCAGAATGCAAAAGATAAGCAAGTACTTCACCCTCACGCGGTGTGAGATGAAATTCCTGCACAAACAGCTCAAGCAATTCATCATCTGTCATTTTGACTGTCTCATGGACTGTTATTTCAGCTTTGTCCTCTGCCTGTCTCTTTCTATACACATTGTCCGTATTATGCGATGCAACGGATGAATATATTTCTGTATCACCCCTGCGCAGCTGTTCATGATAAGCAAATACAATCACACTGGTCACCGCAAACAATAGCACACCGGTAATCATGGTGACATACTGCGGTGCTCTCATGATATAAAGTGATACCCCTGCCACCACGACAGCAGCTGTATTGTTCACAGCTCTGCCCATCCCGGCCCAAAGCGCCGGCTTATCAGTATGACATGCAAATATCATAAATCTTGAAGCAAAATAGACTGAGAAAAATCCTGCTGACAGATAAAAAATAATAAGCCCTATCATAAAAGGACCTCCACAACTAATCACAATCAGACATGTTGTGGAAAGCAAAAGCACTATATACATGATAAAATCCATCATCCTATTATCATCCGCACTATATAAAAATCCGGCAACAATACCGCTGTATGCCAAGATGATTCTTGGCCACTGCCCGATATCCACACTTCCTGCAGCATGAACCAGTGTAACAGCATTATCAAGTGTTGCAAACACAAATGTCATGACAAACACAATCAATATAAGGATTATTCCAAGCTTTTTAGGCTCATACACATAGCCCTTATCTGCACTCCCTGTATCCGTATTTTCCACAGAAGATACACCATCAGAGCTTAAATATCCACACACCTCACATAAGCTTCCTGCGCAGAATACTGTCATAATAATCATAGCCGCCGCAAGAAAAATCACCTGACACATACCATCCGCTATCAGATTATTGTGCACAAGCTGCAGCAAAATTCCAATTCCGTATGATATTCCTGCCAGCTGTGTAATTCCATTTAAACCATCATCAAGCCGCCTCACGGCAAGAGTCGCCTGTGTATGGACAAGGCTTCCAAAATATCCCAGCACAATAAACAGAATAATTCCCAAAAGCAGCTCTCCTGCATAGCTTCCTGTCAGATATATGCCTATCATACATATCAAAGAGAGCACACCTGAAATGCATAGTATTATTTTTTTATTAAAGCTCCTTCTGTCACAAAATCTGTCAATAAAATAATATGATAAAAATCCCGGCACACTGCTGCCTAAAATAAAGCTCTGTGCCATAACCACACCGTTTGAATCAGTAAATACAGCCATTCTGTTATCAAACATATACTCGCTGCACAGAAAGACAAAATAAAAAAGAGCAAGCGAAATAATATTTCCGGATAGTTTTTTTATACTATTTATATTCATCTCACAGCCTCTGATGCAACATAATAATAATTATTCGATCTTATTTCTGTGAAATTCGAGATTCCTACCGAAATGTTTAATGCCATAATATGCGCACTCCTTCTGCCTGTTTTCTGATAAAATTATAGTAACATTAAACAGTTATAAATACAAGGAAAGCCGCTGCATTTTTGTATCATTCACAAACAGAAAAAAACGGGTTGTCCGTACACACCTTAGTGTGACAGACAACCCGGGATTCTGAATAGCTGTTTTAATATTATTTCGATAATCTAAGTGTAACAACACTGCATGCCGGAAGAGTAACCTTCACACCGGTCTGTGTATTTTCATATGCTGTGAAATCCTTCTCATCCACTAGCTCAGGTGCTTCAAAGGTATTGTGTGCATCCATGGCACCTTCGATGTATCTGGCCTCGCTTACACTGTATTTGTCACCCTCATTTGTGAGTATAATATCAACATCCTCTGATGACTCAAGAGAATTGTTTGTAAGTGTGACTGTGATCACGCCATCCTTATCCTCTGATACAGACTCAAAAACCTTCGGAAGCTCATTCTTTCCAGAACCAACAGTAGCTCCTCCTACAAGAGAGCTGTCCAAAAGAGCTGCGCCCTGATGATGTCTCATCATATGGAATACATAATATGTAGGTGTCTTTATCATCTTATCGCCGTCTGTGAGCATTACAGACTGAAGCACATTTATAAGCTGTGCAATACATGCCATCTTCACACGGTCGGAATGCTTGTTGAAAATGTTTAATGTCATACCTGCAACAAGCGCATCACGCATTGTGTTCTGCTGATATAAGAATCCCGGATTGGTACCAGGCTCCACATCTGACCAGATGCCCCACTCATCAACAATAAGACCTATATTCTTATCAGGATCATACTCATCCATTATAGCTCCATGACGATTGATGAGCTCCTCCATGAAATATCCTCTCTTAAGAGTCTGATAAAAGATATCCTCTGTAAAATCAGTCGCACTTCCCTTGATATTCCAGTCATCCTCTGTCTCCGGAAGTGTGTAATAATGAAGAGATAATCCATCCATCTGACCATGGAATCTCGGCTCACAATGATCGAAGCATGTAGCCATCACCTTCTTTGTCCACTCATAGTCATCCACATTTGGACCACAGCAGATTTTATTGATTGGCTGATTGCCTGCATAATTTCTGACATAAGTCTGGTATCTGCGGTATTCATCTGCATAATGCTCAGGACGCATGTTTCCACCACATCCCCAGTTCTCATTTCCTACTCCGAAGTAGTCAATAGTCCATGGTTCCTCGTGTCCGTTTTCCTTACGCAAATCAGCCATAGGTGATACTCCGTTAAATGTGATGTACTCTACCCACTCACTCATCTCGCGCACTGTTCCGCTTCCTAAATTTCCGTTCACATATGTCTTGCAGCCTAACTGTCTGCAAAGCTCAAAAAACTCATGTGTTCCGAAGCTGTTGTCCTCAACTACACCACCCCAGTGTGTGTTGATCATCTTTTTTCTCTTCTCTTTAGGACCGATTCCATCCATCCAGTGATACTCATCTGCAAAGCAGCCGCCCGGCCAGCGGAGCACAGGTATCTTCATTTCCTTTAATGCATCTACAACATCAGTACGCATGCCGTTTACATTTGGTATATCTGAATTCTCCCCTACAAATAATCCCTCGTATATACATCTTCCGAGATGCTCTGAAAAATGTCCATAAATTTCCGGAGCAATTGTACTCTTTTTATTCTCATTATTTACAATAATTTTTGCCATAGTTTCTCCTTTATCTCTTATACATTTATCCTGCTCTGCCATTGTTGCACACATAAGTGCACTGATTGTTAATGTGTTTTGCTTATGCACATAATATACATGAGAGTATCTGCAATGTCAATATTTATTTTAGATTATTTTAAACTATTTTACACATCATTTGATAATGTCTAAAATTTTATTTTATTTTCGTTTTTAAACGCATGTAAGTTATACATATTGCACAATATATTTAAATTATTTTAAAAGATACTTCAATATAGCTTAAAACTATACAATAATATATTGACAATATAGGAGCTTATTCCTATAATTAAAACATGATTTACACACAAGAACTCGTTGTTAATTTTATAAAATATTTTAGGAGAATCTATATATGATACATATCACATCATTAGACGATGGTCTCGAACTGTTTAAAGCTCTCGGCTCTGATATTCGTATCCAGATTTTAAAAATTCTGCTCGAGAATAACCAGATGAGCATGAATCAGATTGCAAACGAGCTAAACATCAGCAATGGAGCTTTAACCGGACATATAAAAAAGCTTGAGGAGTGTGGACTTATCTCCGCCTCAAACGATTCATCCGGTCACGGCAACCAGAAGCTGTGTTCACTGATTCAGGATCGTATATTAGTAGAAATTGAAAAACCAATAGACCTAAGTAACGTATACAACACATCCATAAAGGTAGGGCAGTTTTCATCTCACAACATCTGTCCAACCTGTGGCCTGGCTACATCCTCATTTGTGATAGGAGAGCTCGATGACGTGCGTTACTTTGACCATCCTGACCATTTCAATGCAGACATTATGTGGTTCACAAAGGGCTATGTGGAATATGTAATTCCAAATCTCATTCCACGTAATCAGAAAATCACCCAGCTTTCACTCTCAGCCGAGATAAGTTCTGAGGCTCCGGGCATCAACAACGACTGGCCAAGTGATATAAGCTTTTACATAAATGACACTCTGGTCGGCACCTGGACCTCTCCCGGTGACTATGGAGATGTACGCGGAATGTTTACCCCTGAATGGTGGCCTCAGAACTGGAATCAATACGGTCTCCTCAAGCTTTTAGTCATAAATCATAAAGGCACCTTCATAGATGGTCTTAAGATATCAGATATCACAACCTCTGAGCTAAAGCTTGACTACACAAGCACCATCCGCTTCCGCATAGCTGTCGAGGAGGATTCTGCCCATGTCGGCGGACTCACAATATTCGGAAAAAGCTTCGGTAACTATGATCAGGACATTGTTGTATCCATCAATTATGAACCTCTTGACACTGAAAAAAACACTAAATAATAATAAAATGACTGCGGAAATCAAAACCGCAGTCATTTTGTTATTATTTTATTTGTACTACCACTTTTTATGAGGGCAGTGCGAAACGCCTGTAAGCGCCCGAAGCTCCACATAACAGCCGCATGCATTACAGGTTCCGGCATTTAGCCTGTCACACGCCTTGCACACTGCAAGCCTTGCCTCATACTCTTTTTCCGGCACTCTGTCCTCGCCCTTTATCGCATCAACATATTTTTTTATCATTGCTGCGTCGGCCTCTGCCATTTCTCTAAGCAGACACTTCTTACATATCAGTTCCATGTGATGTCCCCTTTCTTTTTGCCTTATCAGTTATACGAAAACACAGGTCGCCCAGCATTTATAGATTTAATATATCAGATAAAAACCTATAACACAATATGTATTTTAGATTTTATCAAATTATTTTACAATAATTAAAACATCAAAGTTTTTATTTGTATACAAAGTAGAAGAAAGGACAACCGTATCCCGGCTGTCCTTTCTTTTATTAGTTTATTGTTATATTGGGGAAAATGTGAAAAATGATAAAACCAAACTATTTTAAATACTTATAAAAAATCCTTCACTGATGCATAAATGCCCTCTGCATCAAGTCCGTATTTTTTAAGCAAAGCTACAGCCGGACCTGACTCACCAAAGCAGTCCTGTATGCCTATTGTCTTTACCGGTGTTGGAGCCTTGCGCGAAAGGGTCTCACATACCGCGGCTCCAAGTCCTCCTATTACAGAGTGCTCCTCCACGGTAACCACCCTGCCGCATTCCTTTGCTGCAGCTACAACAAGTTCCTCATCAAGAGGCTTGATAGTGTGTATATTTATGACCTTTGCATTTACGCCATCTGCCGCAAGCTTTTCTGCCGCTGCAAGTGACTCTGCCACGCACAGACCGGTAGCTATGATAGCTACATCCGTGCCCTCACGGAGTGTAACACCCTTTCCGATTTCAAATTTATACTCTGCATTGTCATTTATTATCGGTGTTGCAAGACGGCCAAACCTCATGTATACAGGGCCCTCGTGCTCATAAGCTGCCTTTACTGCGGCTCTTGCCTCTATATCATCGCTTGGGTTTATTACAACCATGCCTGGAATTGCTCTCATGAGTGCAATATCCTCGTTGCACTGGTGGGTGGCTCCATCCTCTCCTACCGAAATACCTGCGTGTGTCGCACCGATTTTCACATTGAGATGAGGATATCCAATAGAGTTTCTCACCTGCTCAAACGCACGACCTGCCGCAAACATGGCAAATGAACTGGCAAATGGTACTTTTCCCGTAGCCGCAAGTCCTGCAGCAATGCCCATCATGTTGCACTCTGCGATACCACAGTCTATGTGACGATTTGGAAATTCCTTTTTGAAGATGGCTGTCTGTGTAGCAGCCGCAAGGTCAGCATCAAGAACATATACGTCATCGTGCTCCTTTGCAAGCTCCACAAGTGCATTTCCGTAGCTGACACGTGTGGCGATTTTCTTTACTTCTGACATAATGCTTCACCTTCCTTTCTCAGATCCTCCATGGCAACTGCATACTCCTCATCATTTGGAGCCTTGCCATGCCAGCCGACCTGATTTTCCATAAATGAAACACCCTTGCCCTTTACGGTATGTGCTATAATTGCCGTCGGCATACCCTTTGTATTTCTTGCCTCTTTAAATGCGTCAGCAATCTGATCCATGTCATTTCCATCCTTCAGATCAATCACATGGAAATTGAATGCCTTGAATTTCTCACCAATAGGATATGGTGAGCACACCTGATCCACCGGTCCATCAATCTGAAGTCCGTTATTATCAACTATAACAACAAGGTTATCAAGCCTTCTGAAGCCCGCAAACATAGCAGCCTCCCAGACCTGTCCCTCCTGAATCTCGCCATCGCCGAGAAGTGTATATACTCTGTAATCATCATTTGTAAGCTTTGCAGAAAGTGCCATGCCCACTGCCGCAGAAATGCCCTGTCCGAGCGAACCGCTTGACATATCCACACCCGGGATATGCTTCATGTCAGGATGTCCCTGCAGATATGATCCCAGATGTCTGAGTGTTTTTAAATCCTCAACCGGAAAATAGCCTCTCTGCGCAAGTGCAGAGTAAAGTCCCGGAGCCGTGTGTCCCTTTGAAAGCACAAAACGGTCTCTATCCGGCTTTTTATGATTCTTTGGATCAATGTTCATCTCCTCAAAATACAGATATGTAAATATATCTGCTGCAGAAAGTGAGCCGCCCGGATGCCCCGCCTTTGCAGAATGCACAGCCGTGACGATACCCTTCCTGACTTCATTTGCTGTAATCTGAAGCTCTAATTTGTTCATTTTGTTCTCCTGTTAAATCTATGACATGAAATAAAATATTTATACCTGTCTTTGGTTTATAATATCTAATCCCCAAATACAGCTCTGTAATCAGCCTGGAACTTCTCGATTCCCTGATCTGTAAGCGGATGCTTTGTCATCTGCTCGATAACCTTGTAAGGAATTGTTGCGATATCAGCTCCTGCAAGTGCACAGTCTGTGACATGAATCGGGTTTCTGATTGAAGCTGCAATAATCTCTGTATCATATCCATAGATATCAAAAATCTCTGAAATCTGTCTGATCAGCTCAATGCCCGGCTGGCTGATATCATCAAGTCTGCCAAGGAAAGGTGAAACATATGTAGCACCTGCATTTGCAGCAAGAATTGCCTGATTTGCTGAAAAAATAAGAGTAACGTTTGTCTTGATGCCCTCTGATGAAAGCACCTTGACAGCCTTAAGTCCCTCAACTGTCATAGGAATCTTAACTACCATGTTTGGATGGATAGCTGCGATTTCACGTCCTTCTTTTATCATGCCCTCTGCATCAACTGTTGTGGCTTTTACCTCTCCGCTTATCGGTCCGTCAACGATAGATGTGATTTCTTTAATTACCTCATTGAAGTCTCTGCCCTCTTTTGCGATGAGTGAAGGGTTTGTTGTAACTCCACAGATGACTCCCATATCGTTTGCTTTCTTAATGTCCTCGACATTTGCTGTATCTACGAAAAACTTCATTTAATAATACCTCCGCCTTATATAATTTGTGTTTGCTTTTATTTGATGATATAAATATAACACTTTAAAAGAAAAAATGCAATAGCAAAAGCAAATAAAAGTAAAAATAAATGTAATTAAATATCGCCAAACAAAAGCAAACATAAATAATTGAAAATACTGGCTTTATTTACTTATTTGAGTTATTATATATTTATGCAATGCTTTGTAATAAAAATATGTACGCAAAAATACAACAGAAATCAAAAGAAAGAGGAAAATCTATGCTGCAATTAGAAAGACAACAAAAGATTCTCGATTATTTAAAAGAAAACCGGAAAGCTACCACCAATGAGCTCAGCGAGCTGCTTGGTGTATCAACCACTACTATAAGAACAGATTTAAACCAGATGGATAAGGAAAAGCTTCTGACAAAGACTCACGGCGGTGCTATCTACAAGGATAAAACCCATGACATGACTGATTTAACCTCGAGGGCCTACCTGTTCCATGACCGCGCCCTGGAAAACAAGGAAGCCAAGGAGGAGATTGCAAACGAGGCGATAAAGCTCGTAAGTGACCATATGTGTATATTCCTTGATGCCAGCTCCACAGCCTACACTCTCGGCATGAAGCTTTCAGGCTTTACAGAGCTGACCGTCATCACCAATGGCATCAATCTGGCTTTAGAGCTAAAGGATATCCCTGGTGTCACAGTCATCCTGACAGGCGGTATCGTAACCAGTGCATCCGCTTCCATAGAAGGACTGCTTGGCGCTGATTTACTCAAAAAGATACACACAGATATCGCGTTCGTGTCAGCAAGAGGCTTCTCTGTAGAAGACGGACTGACTGATTTCAGTATATACGAGGCTGATTTAAAGCACATGTGTATCAAGGCCTCCGCTAAAACTGTGGCTCTTGTAGACCACACCAAGTTTGATACCACATCCATATCTAGCTATGCATCGCTTGATGACATCAATATGGTAATCACCGACTCCGGTATCTCTCCTGAGACAGCAGATATATATGAGAAGGCAGGCACTGATATTGTTATATCCGGAACATAAATGAGACAATATAGCCATATAAAAATATAAGTACAAATATAACTATAACTGTATATATAGATCCATTAAAAAAGACACGCATCCGTTTTACGGCTGCGTGTCTTTTTATAGTTGTCTTATACGCTTAAAGCATCAGACTATCTTATATGCATTTCTGCCCTTTTCCTTCACATCATTGAGCACTTCATCCACCGTCTTGAACAGCTTTGAAAACTCGTCCGGCACCTTTACATCCGGGGCGGTAACATATGCCTGTGATACAGTCAGATACTCATCCACCTTAGAGCTCTCATGAAGTATCTGTTTTTTGGCAAGCTCAAGTCTTATATGCTCGGCTATATTTTTAATGATATCCTCATCCGTTTCCTGCAGGATTATGTAGAATTCATCACCATAGAAATGATACCCCATTCCCTTATCTTTGATGCTCTCATTTATTATGGATGACACTTCTTTTAGCACTGCATCACCGGTGACTATGCCACTGTTTCTGTTAAATGACTTGAAGAAATCTATATCCACTACTCCAAACGTGATTCCTGCACCATCTGAATCCTGATTTTTGCTCACAAGCTTTTCAAAATCGTTTCGCATCTTGAACTTATTGCCCATGCCTGTAAGCATATCTGTGTAGTTGAGTCTGACTGCCTTACGGCGCTCATACTCAGTCTCCTGAAGCTGAAGCTTAAGGTCGATTGTATCACCAAGACGCTTTATCTGCTCCTTCACCTGCATAGAGTGTAGATTTGCGTAATATACGCACAGCTTGTTGTACGCCTCTGTATCACCCATGGCGCTCTCATATTTCATCCACATCTTGACACAGGTCTTCTGGAAAAACAGATTTTGCGTTTCAGTAGCAAAGCGTTCATACTCCACAATAACCTTTTTCCATGCATCGAACTCCCCCATATTCATAAACAAATTGCAAAGGCTTAGTATCTCAAGCACATAATTGGCAGAATTGATATTGTTTATCGCACCCTCAACCAGCTCTTCCACATGATCTCTGACCTCATCCTCATTTCCCATCTTCCATAGCATATGTGCCTGTGACATGTCTATCAGAAATCTGTTTTTAGCGCTGCCAGCTATCTCATTAAAGAGTATCGCGTCAGAAAGATGCTTTTCTGCCTTTTCAAACTCATTAATTCCCGTGTATGATATGCACAGATTCAGATGAAGCATGAGAAGCTCCTGATAATAGCTATCCCTCTCTCCATGCAGCGGTGGCTTGCACAGCTCCAGTGCTTCGTTGAAATATCTGATAGCCTTTTCATACAATCCAAGCTGCATATAGAGTGAGCCTATATTATTGTTTACAAGCATGATTATCTCTGTTGAGCCCTGCTCCACAGCTACATCCATAGCCTCTAGGTAGCAGTCAATTGACATGCTTAAGTCTCCAATAGATGCATATATGACTCCCATAAAATTTACAGTCTTTGCCATCTGCTCATATGCGCCACAGCTCTTATAAAGACCGGCTGTCTCCTGTGCCTTATTCTCTGCCAAAAAAAGCTTATTCTCGCCAAATAAGGCTGCTGCCTCATCCATACATCTGTCTGCCTTTTGCAATATACCCATAAAAACCCTCCTATAGATGACAATACAATCTATTTCTCAGCAAGATACTGCTTATATCCAACCTGTTTCAGTTTCGCATCCTTTGCTACAACCTGAGCCTTCATATCTGCTGTATACTTTTTGATTTTCTCAAGGATTGCATCATCACCTGCTGCGAGTATCTTTGCTGCAAGGATTGCTGCATTTTTCGCACCGTCAATTGCAACTGTGGCAACAGGCACTCCAGGTGGCATCTGCATGATTGAGAACACTGCATCCATTCCATCCAGATTCTTTCCTGAAAGCGGTACTCCGATAACAGGAAGTGCAAAAAGCGCTGCACACATTCCCGGAAGTGCTGCTGCCATTCCCGCTCCTGCTATTATTACCTTTACATCTCTATTCTCAGCGCCTCTTGTCCACTCAATAAGCTCATCCGGCTCACGGTGTGCCGAGATGATGGTGAGCTCATACTCTATGCCGAGCTCTTCAAGCATATCTGCTGCCTTACTCATCACCTTTAAATCTGAGTCGCTGCCCATAACTATTCCAACCTTTGCCATTTTATCCTCCTTATATGTCTAACAATTATTTACTTTCTGCATCAAGCGTATCGAGCGGTTTATTCAACTCTTCTACGCCCTCAAGCACAAATCTGCCATCTCTTATTATATCACAGGTTGAGCCATCGTGTCGAATAACTGTGATGGCTCCAAGCTCATCATATGGTATTGTGATATCCGTGTGGCAGTTGAAATATGCCTTTGATATATCCTCTTTTCTGCGGATGGAAACTGAATTGTCCCTGGCAATGATTGCCTTTCCGTCAGGGTTGTATGTCATATTGTCCTCGTCGTATGTGTAGCAGGTATCACCCACTGCAAAGTGCGGTCCTGTCTTCTCTGCTATGAGAATAGGCATCTTTGCTGCGATATCGTATACTCTCGCCATACGGTAGGCTGTCGTATTGGTGCCTATGGCAAACTCACCCATAGGCAGTGTGTCGTGATGGAAAAGCACATTGTCTGATATATACTTTTTGTTTTCTTCCTCATCCTCAAAATTGGTGCATGTATATTTATCAATCATGCCATCCTTAAAGTCGATTTCCAGATTAAGGAAATTAAGCTCATTGAGATATACCTGACTGACATGCAGCTTGCCGTTTGTGCCCTCTAACACCGGTGAAGTAAACACCTCTCCTACAGGGATATTTACATCAGCCACACAGTTTTCAAAGGCCGTCTCCTTTGAAGGCTCCTTAAGCTCATGAATCTTGACATACAAGTCTGTCCTGTTGCCGTTTGTACCGACGATATGCACCCTGTCTGCTGTATCGAGCACATCTATGATTTTCTGCTGCATATCCCTGTAGAGTGCATAATCAAGAGTATTAATCTTTACAGTTTCCGTAAAAATTTCCTTATAATCAGGTCCGATTGCAGCACACGGATAGGCAATAATCGTAAAGCTTCTGTCCTCGCTATGGATATAGCTGTTCATATACTGTGAGCGCACGCTTGTCATATGGACTACAAGCTTCTGCTGCTCATCATTAAAGTGCGCAGCCTCCTTCTTTGAAACCGGAGCAAACGGCTCCTCTCCAAATATCTCTATGACAGCCGGTCCTCCACATTTGCATGCTACATCCTTCATTCTCTCAAGTGCATTGTGCATGCACTCAAGACGATACTCCACATATGCCTTGTCAAGCCACAGTGCCATATCCTCCTTGTGGTCATAGTCAAACTGCTTATTGACCGATGTGGAAAATGGTCTCATGGCAGGCTTCATACCCATTTTCTCAAAATTCTTTAATGCTGCTCTTATCATACGCTCAAAGCCAAGCGGATAAAGCACCTGAACCACCGACTTCTTTGAGATATCCTTGTTGCATGTAATAAAGCCAATGCGGTATCCTTCTGTATAGGTATCTGCCATGGCCTGTATCTCCTCATCTGAAAATGAAGCCAGATGCGCTCTGCCGGCGCGCTCATTCTCTCCGACATACAGTCCGTAGGAATACAGATAATCATCATTTGACAAATCTGCCTCATTTACAAGCTCTGTATAGTAATCATAAGCCGGGTCAAGGAGTTCTCTGTTGTCATCCTCTGCAAAAATCTCCTCATAATCATGCATGAACGAATATATACAGCCCCTTATCTCATCAGGACTCAGCTCATTGGCATTCTCAAAATAATTGTATAGCTCTACAATAAGCTCTGCATAAATGCAGAGATATTTTATATCCCCCTGATAGATATGTGTAATGCTTCCGGCAATTTTTGCATATACAGCCGATAAAAGCTGACCATACTCATCTCCGAGCACCTTTACGGCGTATGCCGGGTTGGCATAGCTTTTCTCGTAATTTTCTTTATCAAACTGTGAATAGAATAAATCGTTAAATTCTTTATCTGCGCTATGGTTTTTAATAGTGTTGATGCACTTTGCCGCACTTGTGAAATAATCTGCAAAAGCCGGCTCTATCGCAGGCTCTCTGATGATCTGCTCTATCCGCTCCTCCACAAGCTCTAATCGCTCTGCATAAAGCTCATTGGAGAGCTCATAAATCTCTTTATAACTCATATATCCCTATAATCTTTCTTTCATATAATAAAACCTGCAGCATATGTTCCTCCCCAGCTGATTACCGCTATGAGTGAAAAAAACACTGCCAGTCGTGGAAACGTCATGAATGATTCCTCATCAAAGAGGCTTCTGATGGCAAACCCGAAATCTGCCAGAGATATGCCAAGCATCAGTATACCGGCACTGCCATAATACATAGACAGATTGCCATCTCCCCTGAATGCCGCATTCAAAAAAACTATATATACAATCTCTATGAGGATAGCCACAACAAGTGCAGCTATCCCCCTCTTAGATTGCTTCTTTTCCGTAAACTTATACCTGTTACGTTTTCTTCTGCCAAGCAATTTATATTCTCCTATTTGCAGCCGTACTGCTTATAGTACTCATCTATAGCTGCTTTGATTGTGTCATCAATGACTACTCGGCCATCATGCTCTCTGTTGTAGAGATACTCTGTGACCTCTTCCATTGTAACGATAGCCCTGCCCTCAAAGCCGTACTTCTCATGAATCTCATCGAGCGCGCTTACCTTGCCACCCTGTCCGACTTCCATTCTGTTAAGGCTCACCATAAGGCCTACGATTGTAACATCTGCAGCTCCTTTTACCTTTGGAACTGTCTCCTCCATTGATTTGCCGGATGTGGTGACATCCTCTATCATGACTACTCTGTCGCCATCCTTAAGCTTGCTTCCAAGGAAGCCTCCCTTGTCTGCACCGTGATCCTTTGCCTCTTTTCTGTCTGAGCAGTAGCGCACCTCTTTGCCATAGAGCTCATGGTATGCGATAGCTGTTACCACTGCAAGCGGAATTCCCTTGTATGCAGGTCCGAATAATACATCAAAGTCATCTCCGTAGTTTGCATGGATAGCCTTTGCGTAGTACTCTCCGAGTCTCTTAAGCTGTGAGCCTGTCACATATGCTCCCGCATTCATAAAAAATGGTGATTTACGGCCGCTCTTTAATGTGAAATCACCAAATTTCAGCACGTCACTCTCCACCATAAAGTCTATAAATTCGCTCTTGTAGCTTTCCATTGTATGTTAATCCTCCTGTGTGTTTTTCTTTAAATTATCTTTGTCAATTTTACCACATTGGGGCGTGCTTTTCAACGTGGAAATTGGTGGGGGATTAGATATACTCACTTGTGTTTACGATCACGCCGTCATATACCGACTGCTTTTTGATAAACTCCGCAGCCTTGTCCACATCTCTGCCGTTTTTGTTCCAGTCCTTTGTGAACTCAACTTTGTCGGCTGCAAGCTCCTTCTCCTGCTTTTGGCTGATGAGCAGAAGTACGAGTATTCCTGCATGACTTAGGTGCTTGACTACATTTACGAAGTCCTCACCCTCCTTTGGTGCGTAGAGATAAGTATGGCGTCCGTCTATATTTAAGGCTTTCTCGACATCCTCCACAAAGCCACGGTTTACCCCATCCACTCCGTCTACGAATACGGCGGTGATTGCCTTCTGGCCCTTGATTGCAGCTCTTACGTTTCTGTCTACTCTGCCCTCGTAGAGGCCGCTTTCCTCTGTGTGTACCTCTTCAACCACACCACAGGCAGATGTCATATCGGTCACACGGTCGATTAAGATGAACTCACCTAGTGTCTTGTGATTTTTGAACTTATCGCAGACTATCTTGTCCGAGAATGCAATCTTTACAACTGCTATCTCGTTCTTTTTAAGCTTGTCGGCAGGCTTTTCCTCACCTGTGTTTACGTCGATGGTATGCTCTATCTCTGTTACGATGCCCGGTATTGACTTGGTACCAAGCTTGAAGAAGAAATTCTTTCCCTTAAAGAGCTCATCGTCATCCATCCAGAGTATTGTAGCTGTGATGGATGAAGCCACCTTTGCTCCTGAACCGATTGTGAGCACGCAGCCTCTTGATACGTCCACCTCTCTGTCAAGCTGGATTGTAACCGGCTGGCCTGTAAATGCGCTATCGCTTAGCTTATCACCCACATGGATGCTCTTTACATGGGCTGTCTCATTGCTTGGCAGTGTGGTGATTTCATCGCCCACCTTTACCTCTCCGGCCTCTATCTGGCCCTGGAAGCCACGGAAGGTGTGGTCAGGACGGCAGACTCTCTGTACAGGCATGTAAAAGCCCTCTTCCTCGTTCTCATCCTTTATGTCAACATCCTCAAGGTATGATAAAAGAGCAGGTCCCTTGTACCATGGGATATTCTCAGACTTTGTCGTGACATTGTCACCCTCTGTTGCAGAAACAGGAATTATTACTACATTTTTGAGTTCAAGCTCCTTTGTAAGCTCAATAATCTGCTTTGTGATTTCATCGAAACGCTTCTCGTCGTAGCCTACAAGATCCATCTTGTTTACAGCAAATACAAAGTAGTTGATTCCCATGAGCGCGCAGATTCTTGCGTGTCTTCTTGTCTGAACCAATACGCCCTGCTTTGCATCTATTAAAATTACCGCAAGGTCTGCAAAGGATGCACCTACAGCCATGTTTCTTGTGTACTCCTCATGGCCCGGTGTATCTGCCACGATAAAGCTTCTCTTATCTGTTGTGAAGTAACGATAAGCCACATCGATTGTGATTCCCTGCTCTCTCTCTGCCATCAGTCCGTCGAGGAGGAGTGAGTAGTCGATGGCGCCGCCACGGCTTCCGACCTTACTGTCAAGCTCCAATGCCTTTTCCTGATCTGCATAGAGCAGCTTTGAATCGTATAATATATGTCCGATCAGAGTTGATTTTCCGTCGTCCACGCTTCCGCATGTAATAAATTTAAGTAATCCGCTCATTTTAGAAATATCCCTCCCTCTTTCTTCTTTCCATGCTGCCTGCCGCCTCGTTGTCTATGACACGGGTGGTTCTCTCTGAGGAAACAGCACTGAGTGTCTCATCAATAATCTCATCAAGTGTATCCGCTGTCGACTCCACACCACCTGTCAGTGGATAGCAGCCGAGAGTTCTGAAACGTACACTCTTCATCTGGATTTTCTCACCCGGACGAAGCTTCATTCTGTCGTCATCTACCATGATGATGTTGCCGTCTCTGTATACAACAGGTCTTTCCTTTGCAAAGTAAAGTGAAGGAATCTCGATATTCTCTCTCTTTATATACTGCCAGATATCCTTCTCTGTCCAGTTTGACAGTGGGAAAACTCGTACCTCCTGGCCCTTTTTGATTCTGGAGTTGTAGAGCTTCCACATCTCCGGGCGCTGGTTCTTTGGATCCCATGCGTGGTTTTCATTTCTGAAGGAGAAGATTCGCTCCTTGGCTCTTGATTTCTCCTCGTCTCTTCGGCCGCCGCCAAACGCTGCCGTAAAGCCGTATTTGTCGAGCGCCTGCTTGAGCGCCTGTGTCTTCATGATATCTGTGTATGCTGAGCCGTGGTCAAATGGATTGATGCCCTGCTTTACGCCATCCTGATTTATATATTCAAGCATCTCGATGCCCTTTTCCTTAGCAATGCGATCTCTGAATTCTATCATCTCATGGAATTTCCAGGTTGTATTTACATGTAAAAACGGAAATGGCGGCTTCTCCGGATAAAATGCCTTCATTGCAAGATGAAGCATTACCGAGCTGTCCTTTCCAATTGAGTACAACATAACCGGCTTCTCGCACTCTGCGGCTACTTCACGTATTATGTATATTGCCTCTGCTTCGAGTTCGTCAAGATGTGATAATTCACCCATGTCTGTTACCATCCTTTTCTTTAATATTTATTGGATTCCTTCTTGTTGATAAGAATCTCTTCCTTGCTTCCGTCGCGCTTTTTGATATCCCAGGTCAGCGTGTCCGGTGTGCTTTTTACTGTCATGAGACTTCCCATGCCTCCTATGTCTGCTCCAAGATAAAGAGCAATAGCACCAAAATGACATTCCTTGATGCATGAGGCACAGCCCCAGCAGTCCTTAGGATATTTGATAAAGGCTTTTTTCTCTGAGTCCTGATATATCAGGCTTCCCGGGCATACACTTGTACACATGCCACAGCCCTTACACTTTGCTTTATCAATCATTATGCTCATAACGCGCCTCCCTTCCGACAAGCTCTCTGTAAATCATATGAAGCTGCCCGTTTTCGTATTTGGAATTGACGTATTTCATCCAGTCATCACTCTTGTGTGGATAATCCAGATTCTCGGCAAAGCTGTGCCATCTGGTCTCCTTTCTTGCACCAAGATGTGCTATAACCGAAAGACATACCGTAAGCCTCTCCTTAAGCTCATATATGAACATAAGCTCATGCATATCCGATGCATATAAATCACCGGTCAGCTCTATCAGATGATTTATCTTTTCCTTTGCCAGCGCAAGCTGCTTGCCGTTGAACTGATAATGTGTGGAAATACCGCCTGCGTAGTTGTCCATGACCTTCTGCATGGCTTCCTCGATAGCCTCTGTTGTAAACATCTTGGACCTTTCAGTGAGGAAATGGTCGTACTCTGAAGCTTTTGCTTCAAGCGCCTTTTTCTCATCAAATGCCGATGTGTCAGGACTTCCGTCGGAGGTATCTGCATCTAGCTTTGAAACCATATCTATCGCAGCGATTTCGCCCTCTACCATAGCTCCTGTAACGTATTTCTGTGGACATCCTCCTGCCACATCTCCAGCAGCATAAAGTCCGTGGATTGTAGTCTCACGCTCGGTATTTACCCAGTAGCCGCTCGCTGTGTGGCCACCTACGATATACGGCTCAGTGCCCTCTATCTCCACATTCTGCTCACTTGGATTCTTACCTGCCTCCACCCACTTGAGTGTCTGGCTTGGTGCCATGTTGAGATATGCCTTTCTTAATGACTCATCCTGCTGTGGCGAAATGCCCTCTGTCCTTAAGTAGCAAGGACCTCTTCCCTCGAGATTTTCCATGACCGTTCCGTATACTCGCTCTGATGTGGTGAGGCCGTATTTTGTCTCGTAAACCTCTCCAAGTGAATTGACCTGCTTTGCCCCGACTCCCTGTGCAATTGTTCCTGTCGGTGCAATTGTGTCCTTGCATCTGAGTGCGATAAATCTCATCTCAAAGGTAGTCATCTCTGCTCCGCTTCTTATGCCCATCGCATATCCTGCGCCTGTATTAAATGGCGGATACCACATCTTGTGCCTTGAAAATCCCGGATTGTTTGGCCTGTATAAACCGGCCGCTCCGCCTGTTGCACAGAGCACCTTTTTAGCCCTGATTTCATAGGCTGTAGCATCCTCGATTGAAAATCCGTATGCACCCTTTATGGTGTTGTTCTCAACTATATAGTCCGTGATATTGATTCTGTTTATCACTGTACAGTCCGTAAGCTTTGATACAGCTTCTGCCAAAAGCGGCTTCATGTTCTCGCCGTTTATCTTGATATTTCGGTTTCCTCTTGCTACATACTCACCGTTTTCATCCTTTAATATGACAAGTCCAAGCTTTTCCATCTTGTCCGTCACACGGTTTAAGCCCTCTGACATAGTCATGAGTAAGTCTTCCCTTACTATGCCGTCAGCATCCTTTTTTGCGTAGTCTACATAGTCCTCAGGCTTTCTGCCCTTTACTATGTATGCATTTATCGCATTGACACCTGCTGCAAGGCATCCGCTTCGCTTTATGTTCGCTTTCTCTGCAATTATAATCGAATAATCCGATTTCTCACGGATGGTGAGCGCTGCATAACAGCCCGCCGTGCCACCTCCTATTATGAGGATGTCCGTGTGTAGGATTTTTTTGTTTTCTATCTTCATTTATCTCCCTCTGCTTCCTCTTTCAATCACAAGCTTTAGACTATTCTTGTATCTAAATATAGAATACATCCTGCTCCTGCATCTCGCTGTTTTCCATCAGGTATGTTTTCTCTTCGTCGAATATATACAGCCTGTAAATCAGCACATGTACTTTCTCGCCGACTGCTATCAGGTCCTTTTCAAGTGAGCGCTCGCCGACCACCTCAATGCCGTTTATGCTGACTGTGATATCCATCCTGTTTCCTCTGAATACCACATCTGTAACGATGCCCTCCTCTGCCGCTGACTGATAGCGGTCTAAGTTGCCACTCTTTGATATCTTGATAAACTCAGGTCTGATTACCGCCTTGTCGGCATTTTCTATCCTGTCAAAGCCCTTTAGCCTGTCATAGTTTTCAACGACTGTGGTGTGCCCTATAAACTGCGCCACAAAAGGTGTATCAGGCGACTTGTATATCTCAAGAGGTGTACCCATCTGCTCTATCGTGCCGTGGTTTGTGATAATGATTTCATCTGCCACCTCAACAGCCTCATCCTGGTCATGTGTGACGAAAATGCTTGTGATTCCAAGCTTTTCGACCAGCTCCTTAAGCCAGGTACGAAGCTCCCCACGCACCTTTGCATCTATCGCGGCAAATGGCTCATCCAGTAAAAGCACCTGCGGATTCGGCGCCAGCGCCCTTGCAAATGCCACTCTCTGACGCTGTCCTCCGGAAAGCTGATTCGGATATCTCTTTTCAAGCCCCGATAAGCCTGTCATCTCAAGAAGCTTGGTAACACGCTCCTTTATAAGCTTTTTCGGCATCTTCTGAAGCTCCAGCCCAAATGCCACATTGTCGTATATTGTCATGTATCGAAACAGCGCATAGTTCTGAAACACAAAGCCTATGCCTCTCTTCGAGGCCGGAATATCATTCACCCGCTTTCCATCTATATATATGTCACCTGAATTTGGCGTCTCAAGCCCTGCTATCATACGAAGAAGTGTTGTCTTGCCACTGCCGGACGGCCCCAGCAGCGCCACAAGCTTTCCCTTTTCCACTCCAAAGCTCACATTATCGGATGCCAGGAAGTCTCCGTATTTTTTGTATATATTTTTCATCTCAACGTACATATACGTTATCTCCTTCCTGCTTTCTTAGTACAGCCACTCTATAGCTGTCTGCCACACCGGTGTGTAAGCAGTAACAAATTTCATTAGTGTAAATCATATTTTCCAAGTATATCTCAGTGTAATTTCTTAAATTTATGCTCAACTATATTTCTTGCAAAAAGAATGATTAATGCAATAATTAACAGTATCGACGATACAGCAAATGCCGATGTTATCGAGCTGTCTGTGCCCGACATATACAAGGCATCAATCTCAAGCGGCAGTGTAAATGTCTCGCCTCTTGTCTTCGAGAGCGCATTTACCGCACCGAACTCGCCGAGGGCTCTCGCCGTACAAAGTATGATTCCATAAATCAGGCTCCACTTCATCTGCGGAAGTGTTATTTTCCGAAATATCGTAAAGCCGGATGCTCCCATCAGCGCTGCGGCTTCTTCCTCATCCTTTCCCTCTGCATTGAGCACCGGTATAATTTCCCTTGACACATACGGAAACGTGACAAATATCGTAGCAAGCACAACTCCCGGTATTGCAAAGGTGATTCTCACATTCGTGCCGAATATCTCATTGAACCATCTGATAACCGGATAAAACCACCCAAGCCGTCCGAAGGTCATAAGATACGCAAGTCCTACGATGACCGGAGAAATAGAAAACGGTATATCAATAAGTGTTGCAAAAACCTGTTTTCCTTTAAACGAAAACCTGGTCAACAGCCACGCTGTCCATATTCCAAAGAAGGTGTTGATAACTACCGCAAAAACTGTTGCTATCAAAGTCACCTTGAGTGCTGAAAGCACGTAGCTTGTGGAGATAGCTTTCAGATAGAATCCAAGCCCCTCCTTTAAGGCACTTGCCATCACAGAAAAAAGCGGAACTACAAGCATGACAAATATGAAGAGCACTGTAACAGTGACGAGTATTATCTTTGTGATCTTTTTTCTTCTTTCAAGCTTTACCTGTTCGTTCATCGCATTGTGCTCCTTTCCTGTTTGTGTGCATCGCATTTGATTTATATGCAGCCTTCTACAACAAATTAGTGCGCTGTGACTGTTTAACCTGCACTATGTTTACAAATAACAGCAGTAAAAATGATATGACAAGCATCACAAGTGCTATGGCAGTCGCGCTGGCATAATCTATATAGCTAAGCTTCTGCATGATGACGTAGGATACCACCTGCGTCCTGTGCCTTGCACTGTTGCCTGATATGTAGATGACGCTTCCGTACTCTCCTATGCCTCTGGCAAAGGCAAGACCAAAGCCTGTTAAGAGTGCCGGGCGAAGCTCCGGAAGTATTACCTTAAAAAATGTCTTAGAGGGTGTGGCGCCAAGCATATAAGCGGCCTCCTCATATGTATTATCCATCTTTTCAAGCACCGGCTGTACAGCTCTTATTACGAAGGGAATGCCTACAAAAACAAGTGCCACAACTATTCCTGCCTGTGTGTAAGCTACATCTATTCCAAGCTTGCCAAGGCCCTTACCAAAAAAGCCTGTGCCTGAGTACAGCTTTGAGAGCGTGATGCCCGCAACCGCTGTCGGCAGTGCAAACGGAAGCTCTATAAGTCCGTCAAGCAGCCATTTCCCGGGAAAATCGTACTTCACAAGCGTCCATGCCACGATGAGTCCAAATACCACATTTACGATTGCTGCGATAAATGATGCGGTGATGCTTGTGATAAAGGCATTCCTCACATTCTCCTTCATGATAAGTGCCACGAAATCGCCCAGCGATATCTTTAGCGAATACACAAGCACTGATGCTAACGGAATGAGAACGATGACTGAAAGCATCGTGACCACTATTCCAAGCGAAAGATGGTAGCCCGGTATGACTCTGGTCTTTATGTTCTTTGATTTAGTTTTCTCTTTTGCTGTTTTATCAGTTGCCGTATATTTCATCGAACATTGCTCCATCATCGAAATATGTCTTGTAGGCTTCATTCCATCCGCCGTAATCCTCTATGCTCCAAAGCCTGATATTTAAATTAAACTTGTCGGAAAACCGGTTTAATATATCCTGATTGGTTGGTCTGTAGCCGCTTTCGCCAATCAGCTGCTGTGCCTCATCACTGTAGAGATACTGTAGGTATTCCTTGCTTACCTCTTGTGTTCCGTTGCTCTTTGCATTGTCATCCACAATAGCAACAGAGGGCTGTGCTAAGATACTGACGGACGGATTCACTATCTCATACTTGCCCGAATATGAATCCATGGTCGTAAGTGCCTCGTTTTCCCACGCTATGAGCACATCTCCCTGACCGTTTTCCACAAATGTTGTTGTTGAGCCTCTCGCACCCGAATCCATAATTGTGACATTTTCATACAGCTTCTTCATAAACGATTTCTGTTCCTTCAGGCTGTCATAATTTGTCTTCGCATAGCTTAGCGCTGCAAGAAAATTCCAGCAGGCTCCGCCACTACTCTTTGGATCAGGCGTAATCACATCCACATTCTTTTTCACCAGGTCATCCCAGTCACTTATATGCTTTGGATTGCCCTTTCTTACAAGTAAAACGATTGTTGATGTGTATGGTGCCGAGCTGTCAGAAAACTCATCAATCCAACCCTTATCAATTAAGCCGGTATTTTGTATCAGGTCTATGTCATGCTCAAGTGCCAGTGTGACAACATCTGCATTACAGCCCTCCACAACCGAGCGTGCCTGTGCTCCCGAGCCGCCATGTGACTGAATCACATTTATCTTTTTGCCGTGCTCGCTCTCATAGTAAGACTCGAATATTTTGTTGTATTTCTCGTAAAACTCTCGTGTCGGATCATACGACACATTGGTTATGGTGACTGTGCCGTCATCCTTCCTGCCTGAGCAGCCTGCCAGAAGAAGTGACAGAATCATCACTGTCGACAGCAGGGCTGCCGTATATTTATGTATGTTTCTCATGTATGTTTCTCATTTTTCATGTTACAGTTTCCGGCAAAGCAAGCTTATGCCGTAAGTTTATATGCCATTAGTTTACTGTAAAAAGCGGTGTGGACAGGTATCTTTCTCCTGTATCCGGAAGCAGCACCACGATATTCTTTCCCTTGTTCTCAGGTCTTTTCGCAAGCTCTGTTGCCGCATATATTGCTGCTCCTGAGGATATGCCAACGAGAAGTCCGTCGCTCTTTGCAACCTCTCTTGCCTTGTCAAAAGCGGCCTCATTCTCCACCGGAATCACCTCATCCACTATATCCATGCGCATGACCTTTGGAATAAAGCCTGCACCGATTCCCTGTATCTTGTGAGGCCCCGGTCTTCCGCCTGATAGTACCGGTGAGCTCTTTGGCTCAACAGCTACTATCCTTACATCAGGATTATGGTCTCTCAATCCAAGCCCGGTGCCTGTACAGGTGCCTCCTGTTCCGACAGATGATACAAAGATATCTACCTTTCCATCTGTATCCTCCCAGATTTCCTGAGCGGTTGTAGCTCTGTGGATATCAGGATTGGCCTGATTCTCAAACTGCTGTGGAATAAAGGCATTGCCATAATGCTCTTTAAGTCTCTGCGCCTCATCAATTGCACCCTTCATGCCCTCACGCCCCGGTGTGAGCTTTATCTCTGCGCCAAGCGCTGTGACTATTTTTCTTCTCTCAACGCTCATGGTATCAGGCATTATAAGTATCAGGTGAAGCCCCTTTGAGGCTGCCACAAATGCAAGTCCGATTCCGGTATTGCCACTTGTCGGCTCTATGATTATTGTGTCCTGATTTATCTTTCCATCCTTTATGCCCTGTTCTATCATAGCTGCCGCCACCCTGTCCTTTACACTTCCAAGTGGATTGAAATACTCCAGCTTTGCTATGATTTTTGCTTCAAGCCCAAGGGCTTTTTCATAATTGGTCAGCTCCAGAAGCGGAGTGTGGCCTATCAGCTCAGTGAGCTGCTTTGCAATTTTTGCCATTGATATTACCTCTTTTTTGTTAATGTTTGTTTTGAGTATGTTATGAGTTTGATCTTAGTTTGTATGGCCGGGATTTCCTACCATTCAAATATGATTTCTAAGTTATTGATATGTTACCACTAATTGATATTTTTGTAAATGTAATTAGGGTTATTAATATTTGTTAGCGGGCTATAAATTTTATTGATAGCTATAAAAAAAGAGTTCTATCATTCGCAGACACAAGGTCTGTGAAAAATAGAACTCTTTTGAGTCGTGCTTTAGCTACTCCTCCTGTTCATTTACTTTATCGGTTCTCGTGATATACTTGATTCCGACAAAGGTTCCAATCAGGATAAGCACTCCTATTATAAACGGTACTACCGGATTTCTGACAAAGCCTGCTATGATGTAGGTCAGGCATGATATGCCTGCCACAAGCACAGCGTACGGAAGCTGTGTGGACACATGATTCATGTGGTTGCACTGGGCTCCTGCCGATGCCATGATGGTGGTATCGGATATCGGTGAGCAGTGGTCTCCGCATACTGCACCTGCCATACACGCTGAGATTGAGATAATCATCATCGTATGGTTTGTGCCCGAGAAGATATTTACTACTATCGGTATGAGTATACCGAAGGTGCCCCATGAGGTTCCTGTTGCAAAGGCAAGGAAGGCTCCCACCAGGAATATGATTGCCGGAAACAGTCCAAGCAATGGTCCCGATACTCCTCCCACTAAGCCTGCGACAAATTCCTTGGCGCCAAGGCTCTCTGTCATGGTCTTTAGTGTCCATGCAAAGGTCAGTATAAGTATTGCAGGTACCATTGCCTTAAAGCCCTCAGGAATTGAATTACAGCAATCCGTAAAGCTTAGTACCCTTCTGATTGAGTAAAAGCATATGGTGATTATCAACGCAAAAAAGCTTCCAAGCATAAGACCGATTGAAGCATCGCTGCCTGCAAACGCATCAACGAAGCCTGTTCCGTCAAAAAAGCCTCCTGTGTATATCATTCCGATGATGCAGCTTATTATGAGCACAAGAATAGGAAATACAAGGTCTATAACCTTCCCCTTGCCCTTTATAACATCCTGCTTTGCCTCCGCATACGGCCTGTCTCCTGTGGTAAACAAATCACCCTTTTTGGCATTGGCTTCATGCTTTGCCATCGGACCGAAATCTACCTGTAAAACAACAAGTGTCATCATAGCGATAATAGTAAAGAGTGCATAATAATTGTATGGAATGGCCTTTATGAAAATAGAAAAACCATCCTCTCCCTTTACAAAGCCGGTAACCGCGGCTGCCCACGATGATATAGGTGCAATGATGCATACAGGCGCTGCTGTTGCATCTATCAGATATGCAAGCTTTGCTCTTGAAACCTGATGCTTGTCGGTGACAGGGCGCATCACACTTCCTACTGTCAGACAGTTGAAGTAATCATCTATAAATATGAGTACTCCAAGTATTATAGCTGAAAGCTGGGCACCAATCCTTGTCTTTATGTGCTCACTCGCCCACTCTCCAAAGGCCGCCGAGCCGCCTGCCTTGTTCATCATGCTCACCATAACACCGAGCACTACTAAGAATATCAGTATTCCCACATTGTCCGAATCCGATAGCACTCCAACAAGTCCGTCCTCGAATATGTGAAGCACTGATCTCTCAGCCGAAAAACCCGGCTGAAATGCATTTCCATAAAACAGTCCGCCAATCACTATTCCAACGAATAATGAGCTGTAGACCTCTTTTGTGATAAGTGCCAGAACTATAGCCACAACAGGTGGAACAAGTGCCCAGACTGTGGCATACATAGCAGGCACGTATTTTACTGCCAGAATCATTATTTTCTCCTCCGTCTATCCCTTATGCTCTATCTGTCAACCGCGCCGACAAGCTCTGAAATATCCTTTACTCCATACCTGTCCATATACTCTGCGATGCCATCCACTATCTGCTCTGTGGTCTTTGGATTTACAAAGTTTGCTGTGCCGACTGAAACAGCCGTAGCTCCGGCAAGTATCATCTCTATAGCATCGGAAGCATTTGTGATACCGCCCATTCCGATAATCGGAATATTGACTGCATGTGCTGTCTCGTAAACCATGCGCACTGCAACCGGATGTACCGCCGGACCGCTCATGCCGCCTGTCTTGTTTGCTAACACAAAGCTTCTTCTGTTTATATCAATCTTCATGCCTGTAATGGTATTGATGAGCGAAACCGCATCAGCTCCACCGGCCTCTGCTGCCCTTGCTATCTCTGCAATGCTTGTGACATTTGGAGAAAGCTTCATGATAACAGGCTGCTTTGCATATTTTTTAATCTCGCTTGTGATTGTTTCAACACCCTTTGGATCTGTTCCGAAGGCAATTCCACCCTCCTTAACATTAGGGCATGAGATATTTATTTCCATCATATCAATAGGCTCATCTGCCAGACGCTTTACCACATCAAGATACTCGTCAAGCGAATGACCGCAGACATTTACCACAATCCTTGTATCAAACTGCTTTAAAAAAGGAATATCCCTCTTTAAGAAAAGCTCGATGCCGGGATTTTGAAGTCCGACTGCATTGAGCATGCCGCCGTACACCTCTGCTACTCTCGGTGTAGGATTCCCCTCCCACGGCTTATTCGCAACACCCTTTGTAGTGACTGCACCAAGTCTGTTTAAATCAACAAACTCGCTGTACTCTGCGCCTGAGCCGAATGTGCCGGATGCAACTGTAACAGGATTTTTCCACTCAACGCCGGCCACCTTTACTGACATATTGCTCATTACAGCTCCACCTCCTTCGCATCAAAAACAGGACCCTCTTTGCATATACGCTTGTTGTTTACATTGCTGTGGGCATCCTTGTCCTTTGTCTTGCATACGCAGGCAAGACATGCACCGATTCCACATGCCATGCGCTCCTCCATTGATACAAAGCAGTCCATATCATGCTCTGCAGCGTAAGCCTTGAGTGCACGAAGCATAGGCATAGGTCCACATGCATAAATCACGTCTGCTTCAAGAGCATTCTCCTTTATCGCATCGATGACATTGCCCTTTGTGCCGACACTGCCGTCCTCTGTGGCTACAAAGGAAGCTGCCTGCTCCTTAAACTCATCGAGCAGGAAGGTATTCTCATCACGATAGCCCATGACGATATTCATATCTGCCATTGCTGACTGTCCCGGATTTTTTTCTCCACCCGGTGTCTGCACTATGCCTGAATTTATATCCTTCGCAAGCTGCAGCATAGGCGGCACTCCGATTCCTCCGCCGATAAGGAAGGCTTTCTTACCCGGCTGTACTGTAAAGCCGTTTCCAAGAGGTCCTAAAAGCCTTACCTTGTCGCCCATGACAAGCTTTGAAAACTCCTCTGTTCCTGTTCCTTCACCTGTCACACGGTACACGAGACGGATAGTGTCCTCATCTCTGTTTATGCCGCAAAGGCTTATCGGACGCGGAAGCAGCTTACTCTTATCGTTTGAGTAAACCGATACAAACTGTCCTGCCCTTGCCGCCTTTGCAATTTTGTCTGTCTTAAGTGTGAGGTCATAGATGCCATTGCCGAGTGAGCTCTGGTCAACTACAACTGCAATCTCCTCAAATTTCTCTGCCATTTTATCTCCCTGGTTTCGTTTGTTAATATATTTAAGCTTTCTGAATAACTTATTAACGATTTGCAAGTGCTCCTGAGATATCCTCAATCATATCCTCAACTGCCTTGCGTGATGCATCTGCAAAATTCTCTGCTGTGATGCCCATATCCTTGTACTTATCCTGCTTGTATGCGCAGATGATTCCACGTGATGAATTGACAATTGCGCCAAGTCCGTCCTCATTGAAGAAATGAACAAGGTCTGCCCCCTTGCCTCCCTGTGCGCCGTAGCCCGGTACGAGGATGAAGCTCTTTGGCATTACCTTACGAAGAATCTTACCCTGCTCAGGGTATGTTGCACCGACAACCGCACCTACATAGCTGTATGAATCACCCATGCAGTCAGCTCCCCACTCTGCAACCTTCTCGCCTACCCACTCATATAATGGGCGTCCGTCAATCATACGGTCCTGAAACTCTCCACTTGATGGATTAGATGTCTTTACAAGAATGAAGATACCCTTCTTCTCCTCCTTGCATACATCTACGAATGGCTTGATACCGTCTGTTCCAAGGTATGGATTGACAGTGGCAAAATCCTCATCAAAGGTAGAATAGCTCTTGCTGCCGATCTGTACCTTTCCGAGATGTCCTGTGGCGTATGCAGCCGATGTTGAGCCGATATCTCCACGCTTTACATCTCCGATAACCACGAGATCCTTCTCGTGACAGTAATCCACTGTCTTCTGGAATGCCTTAAGGCCCTCCACTCCAAACTGCTCATACATGGCAATCTGTGGCTTTACAGCCGGAATCAGGTCATATGTGGCATCCACAATAGCCTTGTTGTACTGCCAGATAGCTTCCGCCGCACCGGCCGGTGTCTCTCCAAGCTCATCAAATGCCTTCTTTGTGATATGCTCAGGCACATATGAAAGCATCGGGTCGAGACCTACTACGATAGGTGCGTTTGTTTTCTTGATTTTGTCTACTAATTTGTTGATCATTCTTTCGTCCTCTTTATGCGTATTTTATTATACAGACAGATATTGTGATTATTAAATATCTGCATACAGTTATAAATATTTTATAGCATAAACTAAATTCTTGCAACCAAAAATATAATAGCAGGGAGTATAGCATTAATTACTGCTATACTCCCTGCTGATTTCATCTTTACACTCCCACAACCTCATCAATCATCCTAAGCTCTTCCTCAGAGAAGCCAGTGCCCTCCATAACCTTTAAGTTTTCAAGAATCTGCTGTGGCTTTGAGGCGCCGACAAGCACACTTGTCACGTCATCATCCTTTACCACCCACTTGAGTGCCATCTGTGCTAGTGTCTCACCACGTTTTGTGGCTATATCGTTTAGCTTCTTAATCTGCTCGATGTGTGGAGCGAGCTTTTCCTGATTTAAAAAGCGTCCGTCTGTCTTTATACGGCTATCCTCCGGAATGCCGTTTAAGTAACGGTCCGTGAGCATGCCCTGTGCGAGCGGACTGAATGAGATGATACCCTTTTGGCACTCTCTTGCAGCCTGCTTCAAGCCGTTTTGCTCTATTGTACGGTTGAAGATATTGTATGAATTCTGATTGATGATAAACGGACATTTCAAATCAGTCAGAATCTCGCAGGCTCTCTTCATGGTCTCGCCATCATAATTTGACAGTCCGACATAGAGTGCTTTTCCGCTTCTTACTATCTGGTCGAGTGCTCCCATTGTCTCCTCAAGCGGTGTCTCAGGGTCCATTCTGTGATGATAGAAGATATCCACGTAGTCGAGTCCCATTCTCTTAAGACTCTGATCAAGGCTTGCAATCAGATACTTGCGGCTGCCCCAGTTGCCGTATGGCCCCTTCCACATATCATAGCCTGCCTTCGAGCTGATGATGAGCTCATCACGGTATGCTGACAGATGTTCCTTCAGGATAAGCCCGAAGTGCTTCTCTGCGCTGCCGTATTCAGGGCCATAGTTGTTTGCCAGATCAAAGTGGGTGATGCCATGGTCAAAGGCTGTGAAGCACATCTGCTTCATGTTGTCATATGATGAAAAATCACCGAAATTGTGCCATAGGCCAAGTGATACAACAGGAAGCTTAAGTCCGCTCCTGCCGCATCTGTTATATCTCATTGTGTCGTATCTCTTTTCGTCTGCTGTGTACATATTTACCTCCCTCATAAATACATGATATTTTACCCGATAAATTATTATACTACAGCAGACTTGATTTTTCTATTGTTAAATAAAATCCTCCGTCAGCTTTCCATGCTTCTCATAATTTGTCACACGCGCTATCTTGTTTTCATCATCCACAAACACAACCTTCGGATGATGCTCCTTTGCTTCCTCCGGTGTCATCTGCGCATAGCACATGAGTATCACATGGTCACCGACTGCAACCTGTCTGGCGGCTGCGCCGTTTAAGCATATCATGCCTGAGCCCGGCTCTCCGGCGATGGTGTAGGTCTCGAATCTGTTTCCGTTTTCCACATCGACAATCTGTACCATCTCATACTCCAAGATGCCTGCTGCCTCAAGCAGCTTTGTATCTACAGTGATGCTTCCCACGTAGTTTAAGTCAGCCTGCTTGACCACCGCTCTGTGTATTTTGCCCTTAAGCATTGTATAATTCATTGTTTGTACCTCTTTTCAATAATCGTTTCTTGTCCGTCTACGCAATAAAATTGTCAATCAGCCTTGTCTTTCCGATATAGACAGCAATTGCCACGAGTGTTGTTCCCTTAATCTCATCAACCGGTGTAATTGTTTCAAAATCAACCACATCTACATAATCAATTCTTGCAAGCGGCTCCTTGTTTATCTCTGCTGTGATTGCATCCTTTATCGCTTTTGCACTCTTTTCGCCATCCTCTACGAGCTGCTTTCCGATTTTTAAGCTTCTGCTCAGTACAAGCGCTGTCTGTCTTTCATCCTCACTTAAATATGTGTTTCTTGAGCTCTTTGCCAGTCCATCCTCCTCACGGATGATTGGGCAGCCGATGATTTCTGTGTCAACATTTAAATCCTTTACCATACGCTTTATGACCGCAAGCTGCTGTGCATCCTTCTGTCCAAAGTATGCACGGTCAGGTGTCACAATGTGAAACAGCTTCAGGACAACTGTCTGCACACCTCTAAAATGGATAGGTCTTGTTTTTCCACAAAGCTCAGTTGTGAGGCCATTCATATCCACATATGAGCAGAAGCCGTCTGCATACATCTCCTCAGGCTCAGGATGGAAAATAATGTCAACGCCCGCATCCTCACAAAGCTTTGCATCCCTGTTTAAATCACGTGGATAGCTGTCTAAATCCTCTGCAGGGCCAAACTGCATTGGATTTACAAAAATACTCACTACAACCTTGTCATTCTCGCGTCTTGCCGCATCGATTAAGCTCTTGTGTCCCTCGTGGAGGTATCCCATTGTAGGTACAAAGCCAACGCTTTTGCCCTCTTTTTTCCATGCCTTTACTGCTTCTCTTACCTGTTCGATTTGTCCGTATATTAACATTTTATGTCTCCTTATTCTTTTATTTTTCGTAGCTATTTTTTGTAAATATTCTTCAATACTATTTTCGATACTAATACAGCTTGTCAATTATTGTCTCATCCATCTTAAAGGTATGCTCCTCACCAGGGAAGCTTCCCTCCTCAACAGCCTTTTTGTAGGCTGTGAACGCCTCATTCATTTCTTTTCCGACCTGTGCAAACTGCTTTACAAATTTCGGCTTCATGTTTGCATACATGGCAAGCATATCCTGATATACAAGCACCTGGCCGTCGCAGTCTGCTCCCGCTCCGATACCGATTGTAGGTATGCTTATGCTCTCTGTAATTTTTTTTGCAAGTGCCTTTGGCACGCACTCGAGCACCACTGCAAATGCTCCTGCCTCCTCGACCGCACGGGCCTCGTCAAGAAGCTTCTGCGCTGCCTCTTCACCCTTGCCCTGCACCTTGAAGCCGCCAAATGCATTTACTGACTGTGGTGTAAGCCCTAAATGTGCACATACCGGAATTGACGCATCCACGATAGCCTTTATCTGTGGACATACCTCCTTGCCACCCTCGAGCTTGACTGCCTGCGCATGGCCTTCCTTCACGAGTCGTCCTGCATTGACCACAGCATCATAAACCGATGTCTGATATGACATAAAAGGCATATCTGTGATGAGCAGCGTATCCTTTATGCCTCTTGAAACAGCTGCGCTGTGATGAATCATATCCTCCATAGTCACTGAAAGTGTATCCTCATAGCCAAGCACCACCATGCCGAGAGAATCTCCTACTAAAATTGCATTGATTCCGGCCTCATCTATGAGCTTTGCTGTCGAATAATCATATGCTGTGAGCATCGTGAGCTTCTCGCCCTTTTCCTTTGCCTGTTTAAAAGTTACTACTGTATTTTTCATTGTCCAATCCCTCTGTCTTTCTGCAACAATCCGTTTCTTGTAACTACTTGGAACCATTCACGGTATTGTCAGCCTCTTAGCAATTCCATCATCTGAGTGTAATCCTTATCAGGATTCTTTTTTTCAGCAATATTTACTAGTTTTGTACCAAGCATTTTGTACAATCTGACATCATCGCTATCGTCATTTTGCATACATGCGATGTGCTTTTTCACTGTTTCAATATCGTTTCTCTCAATTGGCCCGGTCAGTGCGCCGTCACAGCCTGCTTCAAGTACATTTTCGATATTGCGCATCACAAGCTGGCCTGTAGCTCTTACAGCCTCAGCCCTTGTAAAGCCGCAGTCCTCCAAAAGAGAATAGCCCATGTCAAGGACAGCAATCACCTGATTGCTCAAAATACTAGCCGCTGCATGGTATTTTGCCTTTTTAGCGCCATCAATGCGGCATACCTCATTTCCAATAGAAGAAAACAGCCCGGATATTGCCTCAACCGCAGCATCCTGCCCTTCCACTGTGAAAAATGCTTTATTTAATTGCTCATATGATGAAAATTTGTTACTGAACGGTAACATTGGATGAATTGAACAGCATGATACACTCATGCTCTCCCTTCCGGAAAATGAATCGGATGATAATGCGCCACTGCAATGACATATAATCTGATTCCTTAGAGACAGTTCTTTTAATTGTTCCCAAACCGGTATAATAAATGAATCCGGTGTGGTGATAAATATAATCTGTGATTGATCCGCCAGTTGCTTTAGCGAATCAAAGCTCTCTGTCCTTGTAAACTCCGCAGCCTCCTTAGCTGCCACAGAATCCACGTCATAATAGCCTGCAAGCTCTATGTCCTTTGTCCTTAGGTATTTACCTATAGAACAACCCACTCTGCCTGCGCCGATTATGCCTATTTTCATGCTACCACCTTCTTTCCAAGCCGGTCAGACCATTCCTATATCGCAGCCGATATAATCTCCGCCATGTGCCGTATGGCTGCGGTCGATTTATCCTGTGCGCGCCTGTCACTTTGCTGCCTGCTTCATATTCTGATACAGCAATTCGCTTTGGCCTTATTGTGTCTGCCGGATATGCTCTGTCATAAGGTGACAACACATCCTCCATGATACAGTTTCCTTCGAATACCGTTCGAAGAAAACTATACCACATTGACTATTATTTAACAATCCCTATTTTATTTTGGCTCAGTCATCTTGATATACTCATACTGTGGCTTGAAATCCTCTCTGTCACAGAGTTCATAGTAATGCATAAAGATTCTCTCCATGACATTTGGAATCTGATTTTCCTGTGGTTCAAATAGTATGATAAGATACTGCATTGAGCTGTAGCGCGTGCAGACATCCACCTTTCTGATCTTGCTGCGGATAGACTGCTCCATGCAGTCAAGTGCCTTCTCAATTTCCTCGATATCTGCAAGCTGCTCCGGCAGAGTGTTCATAGTCACCATGACCAGATAGCAGTTGTGGTTGTGCCTATCTCCTACATTGTTCACGAACTTATAGATTCTTGCAAACTCTCTGTAGTTTAAATCCAGCGCACCTGTATAGCTGCCACTCTCCTTTAAAAGCTTTGCCACGTTTCGTAAATCCGCACTCAGATTTGTATTCTCCTTATTGTCAGCTAAGAGCTGCTCATAGAAGAAATATGAACCCTTACAGTTCTGCTTCACATAGTAAAGTGCCTTATCTGCCTTTGTGTAGTCACTTTCAAACATGGCTCCCTTTGTCGTCATACACAGTCCTGCTGAAAGAGCAGCCTCCTTTATCTCACAGTCTGCTTCCCTGGCGCTCTCGAAGCCCTCAAATATGCGCTTTATAACACTCTCCACGCTTGCCCTGTCAGAATATGGCATAAAGATGAGGAACTCATCACCTCCAAGCCTGCAGGCTGCAAAGGTCTCATTCTCAGTCTCTTTAGCAAGGAGATTACCTATAAGCTTAAGTGCCCTGTCACCCGCCTTGTGACCATGCACATCATTGACTTTTTTAAGATTATCCATATCTATGAAGGCAAGACAGCCATCATTATCCTGCATCAGGGCTGCTATTACCTGCTGTCCACGACTTCGCATGTAAAGTCCTGTCAGATAATCAACACTATCGGCTTTTTCCTGACTGCTCATGGTCTTCATGACCTCAGATATGAATTTGTCTGCCACTGACTCGATAGCCGCATTATCACGGTAGCCCTGAGCCGCCGGATTATCCTCATCAATCACAACCATGCCATTGTCAAGCATATCAACAAACATACTCGAAATCTGCGGATCAAACTGAGTGCTGCAGTTATCCAAAAGCTCCCTTCGGATTTCTTCATCTGGCAGGGCATTCCTGTAAATTCTGCGCGACCTCATGGCATCATAGCTGTCCGCCACACACACTATACGGGCAGAAAGCGGTATCTCCTCTCCCACCAGTCCGTCAGGATAGCCCTTTCCATCGTAGCGCTCATGATGATTCCTTGCAATATCCACCAGATGGTCTAACAGTGTAATATCCTTTAAGATATCTGCGCCCATCACAGTATGGCTCTTTATGGCGGCAAACTCTTCATCAGTCAGCCTGGTCGGCTTATTTAATATAGTATCAGGCACGCCAATCTTTCCGATATCATGCAGATATGCAGCATTTCTAAGATTTTCCACATCATGCTCACTCCAGCCAAGCTGCTTTGCTATGAGAGCAGAGTACTCTGCGACTCTGTATGAGTGACCTCTCATATAATCGTCCTTTGCCTCAATTGTAGCAGCAAGTGTCTTCATCATCTGAAGTGAAACTCTCTCTGTCTGATTTCTAAGCCTGTCACTCTCTTCCTTCTGGCGCTTGTATTCTATCTCGCTGATTCTTTTTATTGTGACTATGATATTGACAAACAAAATCACAATAAGGCCTATTCCGATAAATAAACCTGACATGGTGACAACAAAGTACACAGATGCAGCCTCTATAAGCGCCAGAACAAGTGCCACAATCATGGCAACCATCTCAGGTCTGTAGCCCAAAGCCCTGTGTTTAATTATATCAATGATAAATGTTGTGATGACGACCACGCAGCAGACAGCAAGCATTCCCTGTCCTGCAGGCAGAGTCTCTATATAATCGCACACACCAAAAAGCTGCAGTGATGTGCAGACAATGAAATTCACAGCCGCAAGCGCCTCTATGCATGTATACACTCTTGTATAACGCCCGCCCTGTATGCTGTCAATATAAATCGAAACAGCAATAGGACTAATCAGAATAACCACAAAGCACATAGCCGCCAAAACAGATGCATTCGGCACCAGCATCTGACGCAGCTTTGATTCACCAAGCATCCATATTGCCCCAAGAAGCATACACCAGCCTACATACTCCATGTCAAAATGTGTCTTGTATACAATACTGAGTGCTATACTGAACATAACAGACACTACAGCAGCAAAAAAAATGAAAAATGCTATAATCGTCTCTCTTGAGCTGTTATGAAATATATTTGTCCATATATCGCTCTTATCTCCACAGTATACTGTATTTACAACGCCTGAATAGTTGGATGCATGGCTCGTCAGCTCAATGCGCAGCTCTTTGCCGGCATCATCCTCCGACATATTGCAAAATACATATCTGCTCGCGGAATCTTTACCGAAGGGTCTCGTGTCCTTTGTATCATACTCTGCTCTCAGACTGCCATCCACGTAAAATCTGACTGTCTGAAGTGATGCTCTGATTGCCATGACATTTGCATTGAAATCATCAGGCAGAACAGTAGTTATAACCATCGTATCCCCCGGCTTAACATCGTACCTGCCGGGTACTTCAATAGCCTCCCTTTCACCATCGGACTTCTCCCATGTAAAGCTGCCCTCGTAGGTGATATTATTATCACTTACAGACTGGCTTCTCTCACTCGGTAATATGCACTCGGCAATTATAAATCCAACAATCAAAAAGGCCATCATTAAATAAAACAATGACCTCTTTGTCCTACTCACACTGTATCTATCCATAACTTATCCTATTCCGCAAACATAAGGTCTGCTTTATAATAGTCAGGTTTTCTAATGTCGCAGATGGGAATTCAGACACACTATGCAGTCTGCTGTTCAACCATGGTGTTGATTTCCTTGCTGATTTTGTTTACATACATCATGATTGCTACACCTGCAGCAAAAATCACTACCGTGACAATAATTCCAACTGCTGAAAAGCACAGCTGGCTTAAGTATCCTATAAACGGAGTCTTTGCGATAACCTGCCCTTTAACTACCTTATATGATACACCATTTCCATCACGAAGTGCAATCTCTTTTGCAGAAGAATCATTAGAATCTACATAATAAGAATCAACCCTTCTGGCTGATGAATCAGCTGATTCGATGGCTACTATATTGCCATCCTTGTAAGATGCCTCGTCGATAGTCTTTAAATATACCACACTGCCATACTTTGAGATATTTCCTGTGTGATCTGTGCCCGAAAGATATGTATGATAGCCAAATATCGGTGGAAGCACAACCGGAAGCACTATAAGAAGTGCCACGATCACAAGCACATAGCCCAGTATTGTAAGCCCTGTCCTTTTACCCTTTTTCTCGTCTACTGTCTGATTGTTGTTAGTGTTTTTACTCATATTAAGCTCCTTTCTGTTCATAAACCCTGTATTACTACAAATGGAGTATTTCCATGTAGTCTGTTGCATCAGCCGCTACAGCAGCCTTTTTCTGCATAGCAAGTGCCTCATCAATGAGATGCGGCATAGCCAGTGTCAGGTTGAGTGCCTCCGCCATATCAGCGTACTCGCTCTCCTTAAATGTATTCGTGTCTGCGGTGTAATATGCGTTGTGCATGGTCTCCTCATAGCCCACTATAAGCATGTTGTTTAAGAAAGCTCTGTGAACCGCATCCACTATCTCACCCTCGTGATTGATATCGAGGTAGAAATCACACTTCTCAAAAAGATTATCCAGCACGGACATCTTCACATTAGGGTAGAGTGACACATTGTCATACTGTCCTGCCGACATAAGCTTCGACGACATCTCTGTGATAGCCGCCACATGAAAATGCATCTGCGGCATGAGTGACGCAAGCTCTGTCAGATGACCTACATTCTCTGAATTGGTACATACAAGTATGTGCGGCCTGTGCTTATTTTCCCTGACGAAGCTGTAGATATATCCAAGCTGCTTCACCTTATCGGAAGGAGCGCCAAGTGCTATAAGCCTGTCGTAGGACTCCCTGCGCGATACAAATACGCGCTTTGCCCTCGTTCCCTGATCATGCAGTATAATCTGCATATTGCCGGGTATTTCATCTCCTACCGGCTCGTGCCAGAAAAGTGCGTCGCGAAAGCCGTTTGGCGCAAGTGCCTGTGATGCAAAAAACGGATATGACAGCGAGTTGAAATAAACCGCTGTATCCTCCAGCCCTGCACACCTGATGAAAAACGCTATAAAGTCTGTCTTACTTCTGAAAATCCAGTCCTTATCCTGCCATCTTACGAGTATATCACCGGTGACAAAGTTTTCCACTATCATCTCCCTGCCCGTCACATCAAAAAACTTCCTGAGTGCCTTCTGTCCCTTTTTATTAAAAACCGTGTGACAGAAGATCGCGCCATACCTGTTATAGTGCTCTGAAAGCCTGACCTGACCGGCATCATCGAGCCAGTCAACAATCTTAACCTGCCGCCTGTGCGTAGGCTCCGTGAAAAATATCCTCGCTCGCTCCCTGGTGCGGTCCATGACCTTCGCAGAGGAATTATCGCCCTCTATGCGCCAGTAATCGGGAATCTGTATCTGATTGAAATACAGTGGCTTCCCCGGTAAGCTGTCAGCTTTCCTGTAATCGCCTAAAAAAAATCCATACACGCTCATCACATCATCCGGCAGAAAACCGTCATCCTCAATGACTGCTGCATGAAAGGCTGCACCGGCATTCTTAAATGACTCAAGGAGATTTTTGCTCTCGAGCGAAAATGTATCAAACAGCAGTGTGATACCAACTGCTTCGTGTGTTACTTCAACAGCTCTATCCATCTGTGAACCACCTCCTTAGTCAGATATTCTTTAGCTTTTTCATATGAATGTGCCGAAAATGCATTCATATCATCCTCTGTAAACATCCTCACTATACGCTCAGAAAGGAGCTTTATCTTCTCCTTCTGATCCATCTCATCGGTGATTGGAATTTTGTAGCCGTTTTGCCCATCATCGATAAAGGTCTGGTTGCCATACCTCACATCAAAGCCCACTATAGGAAGCCCTGAGCCTATGGCCTCCATGAGTGTGAGCCCGAAGCCCTCACTCTGTGAAGCTGCCACATACGCATCATAGTGCTTGTATACATCATCTAATTTCTGCTGTCCCATCAAATGCACATAATCAGCACAGCCCAGCCTGCCGATAAGCCCCTTAAGCTTCGCCTCATCGCCACCCTTGCCATATATGTCAAGTGAAATATCAGGCACACTTTCTTTTGCCTTTACAACGGCCTCCACCAGCCAGTCACAGTGCTTCTCAGTCGCAAGACGCGACGCCGTGATGAGCGAGTGCCTCTTTCTTGGCTCATCCGGATATTTAAGCTCATCGAGACTGCCCACCGGAATAGTCACCACATGAGGCTCCTTTCCACAATACTTCTTGAACTGCTGCCTCATAAGCTCATTCTGCGCATCTGTCGCTGTGATGTAGAAATCTATGTGCTCAGTCTGTGAAAACGAATACTCATAATAGTTGTTCCACAGTATGTAATCATCATCCGTGCCGCCCTCGCTGAAATGGTCCGCATGCACCACTATTCCTACGTGCGCCGGTCCACAGTTTTCGAGGATTGCCTGACCTATGCCTGTCGTCCTGTCGATGATAACCACATCATCAGCCGTTAAGTTAAGCCTCTTTACCATATAGCCGACCAGGTCAGCCTTGGTATAAAGCACCTGCGCTCCGATCCTGTAAAAGGTGCTGTCATCCTCTATGACCTCCTCGTAGCACACCGAGCCATCCTCATTGAAAAATGTCCTGCCGTACAGATGCGCCTTGCCGTCGAGCGGAGCATAATACTCGCTGAAGGTCCTGCAATAGGTGTAAAAATCCTTCCTGATCAGGCATCCGTTTGAAACAATCTCGACTCTGTGCACTAGATCACTTGTATCATCAACCATGTAGCAGGTGTAGAACCTGCCGCTCTCCTTAAACTGATACCTGCACGTCTTGCCCTCTCTGGAAAAGGTATAATCCTCCTCTGCCATCGCAGCCTCAAGCTCCTTTAGAGTAAAGGTGACAGGCGATGTCCTCACATCTGTAAAAAATGTGTACAGCCATATCACTTCCTCATCCAAAAAGCCGATATTTCTTGTCATGTGCTCTATATTTTCAGTTGGAAACATATCTGTGAAAACAAACCTTGCCGGAATGTGCGCCCTGCGGAGCAGATTCGCCCTGTAGCTCTGTGCGTACTCCACCCCGCTTGAAGCCCAGCCTATTCCGAGATTAAAGTTATATACCATATGATTCTCCTCGTATCTGTCAAACTATTGATATTACAGTGTCTGCTTTTTCTCCATATTTATGAATAGTTACATCTATGGATATATAATCTGCAGCCTGCCATCCTTGCCGATTTTCACGTCACTAAGTAAAATATTCCTTATGATATTACATTTTACCGCTTTTTCTGTATCCAAAAACGACTCGAAAGCCTCATTTTGGTACTCAAACATAACATTTCTCTGTGCGGATGCTCTTCCCGCTACCGCATACTTGAGCTGCTCGAGGTAGTCAATCAGCTCAACCCAGCCATCATCCACCGCCTTTAGAGTTGCCTCACGGACAAACTGCTCGTAAGCCTCCTCATCGCCTATGCGCTCACGCTGTCTTGAAAGCCCCTGATACACGCGAAGCATCAGGTAATCGCTAACAGTGGCGGCGCTTTGCATGTCAGACAAAGTCAGACCGGCGTCCAGCTTGTATGAGATATTGTCAAGAATATATCTGTTTAGTATGGATGTATATTGCTGTGTATTATTATCGCTATCTTTCTTTCTGCCACGGCGCCTGCCATGCTTCTTATTACTCTGTATGCAGTCAAAATGATTAACGAAGTCTGAGATATTCTCCTTCGCAATCTCTACTATCTTCTCCTCCTCGACGCTTGCGCCGTCGAGCAGATTCTTTCTGGTTGCATAGATTAAGTCACGCTGGCGCTGGAGGACCTGGTCGTATTGCACAGACCTCTTACGATTCATCTCTGCCATCTCATTATTTAATCGCTGGCTTTGATTTACAATACGTCTTATCCGGCTCCTGCTTATCCAACGCTTTCCATCAATATATTTTTCAAGCTTTTCATCATCCTCAGCACCTACTATGTCATCCTCGAGGCTCACATAGTACTGGCTGAAGCCCGGGTCCCCCTGTCTGCCGGCGCGGCCTCTTGCCTGCCTTTCAGACCTTCTGTTTTCCATCCTTCCCACACCTATAACAGCCAGACCTCCAAGCTCCTTCACTCCTTCTCCAAGCTTTATATCTGTTCCTCTTCCTGCCATAGTTGTAGCAACCGTGACCGCATTCAGCTGACCTGCTCCTGCGATAATCTGCGCTTCCCAAAAAGCATTACTGGCGTTTAGTACGTTATGCGGGATATTGTACTGAATCATCAATCTCGAAAACAAATCGGTATCTGTAACAGAGTTTAAAACTACGAGCACAGGCTGTCCTGTTTTATGCAATTCAATAACATCATTTGCTGCAGTGTGAAACTGATCTCTTGCATTTCTAAAATATTTATCTTTATGGTCTTTCCTAATCATTGGCTTGTTTGTCGGTATTTTAACAACCCTCTTGTGATATACCTCAAAAAGCTCATCCTTTGCATCCATGAGTGTACCGCTCATGCCAGCCATCTTGTCAAACAGCATGAACAGATTTTGGAATGTAACAGATGCCACAGTTCTGTATTCCTGCGATATCTCTACCTTTTCCTTTGCCTCTATAGCCTGATGCTGACCGCCACGCAGCTTTACACCATGCATGAGACGTCCTGTCGCTCCGTCAAACAGCTCTACCTCTCCATCCGGGCTGATTACATAATCTTTTTTATTTTCGAGCAATTTATGAGCTCTCAATGCCAGCGTAACATGCCTGTTGATTTCAAAATATTCCTTGCCATAAAAGTTAGGAATACCAAAAAAGCTTTCTGCAAATTTAACACCCTTTGGAGTAAGCCAGACAGCCTTGTCCTCTTCAATATAGTCAATATCCTCAACCAGTGTTGTAACAAAAAAATCACACAGATTATAAAGATTTGACTGCACACGTGGAACTCCTGATATAACAAGCGGCATAATAGCGGCATCCAAAAGCACGGAGTCAGCCTCATCAATAATTACATAATTGAAATCACACAAAAACCTATCTGACTTATTCTTAACAAGATTATCAAACAGATAGTCAAAACCCAATGTACCGTTTGTGGTATATATGATATCCGCTGAATAAAATATTTTACGTTCATCATCCGTTCTCTTATTAGTATTAGAATCATTACCATCAGGATATGAGCATGTCAGTCCCATAAAAGAATATACTTCACCCATCTCCTCACCATCACGTGAAGCAAGATAGTCATTTGTCGTGACAAGCATACAGCTTTTACCTGTCAAGGCATTCAGATATAAAGGCATCGTAGCTGCCAGAGTTTTACCTTCACCTGTATTCATCTCGGCAAGATATCCCTTGTGTAAGGCTGCTCCTGCAAGAATCTGAACATCATATGGTCTTTTTCCAAGAACTCTTTCATCAGCCTCAACAATAGCTGCAAATGCATCCGGCAATAACGAATCCAGTGATTCACCACTCTGGTATCTGTCCTTAAACTCAACTGTAAGATGTTTTAATTCATTATCACTTAGATGTTTTATTTTTTCTTCGCTTTTTTTGACCTTTGCTAGCAATCTTTTTAAGCTTTTCAATTCTCTTCTGGTCTTCATCAAACTCTTCCTTTGAAACCTCTTTTATTATAAGTGACTTAAACGTGAAATCCGCATTTCCGCCATTAATCAATTCTATTGAATAACTGTATGTCGTGATTGGTGGTAAAAAATATGCTTTATTATCTCTCACAATAGTGCTTTTAGTCTCGTTATCGTACCTATCGTAAAATATGATACGAAGAATCAGAGCCTCGCTTTCCACACTGTTATAATCAATATTCAGTCCGATAAAATATGTGCTTTCTCCATCAATGAGCGGAAGTGTCGGTTCGACCCTGTGCATCTGATAATTCGTCTTTGAATACCATCTGTGCACCACAGTTCCCGGTGGCATAAGCCTGTTAGAATATCTTACTGATTTGTCTTTATTAAATTCCACCTCTGACCCATACCCATATGAATCAGACATAAACTCTTCCCAATATACTGTCCAAGTATCATTTACCATATATCTGCATCACTTTCGATTAAAATCTTCTTCAAGAATCAGTCTGTATTGACTCAAAAACCATCCCACAACACTCTCGTGATTATCATTATGATGTCCATGGGAACCTTTTCCATATACTTCTACACCTTCTGATTTCAAATGTTCCAGTATATTTTTATATCCATCTGTATCATAATCATCCTCATACAAATATGAAGCTATAAATTTAGTATGAGACCAGTCTGCTTTATCAAATTTTTCCCACATTCTTTTATCAAATTCTTCTACACTCTTTTTCGATAAAGAACCATAATTTTTCAATAACAAATCAAGTGATGTTGGAAAAACTCCCGGTCTAAGAAGCCTTTCGTTTTCTGCAACGACTCCAAGCTCTGTAAGTGGCTTTGCTAAAATCAGTGCATGTGGACCCAATTTAGAGCCAAAATAAAGGGAACCAAAAGTACCCATTGACATCCCGGAAATGATAACATCCGATTTCTTAAACTTCATTTCATTAATCGTTTTTTTAATATTATTAAACAGCTTTTCCTCTAAATCAGCATTATCTATATAAAAAGCACCACCCTCAAGTCTTGGATCAGTAATAAGCATAAAAGGACATCCGAGCTTTCTCATCATATTATAGCCCTCAAATCCTTCCTGCTTACGATATCCCGAAAAATAAATGGCAAGAGGTGGTTTACAATCTCCTTTATCCAAATATGTAAATATCTCTTCTCCCTGTGATGAAATAATCCTCTCTCCACCAGGAAGAAAATAACCTATATTCTGCCTTGAATATCTGTCATGCAACGATATAACTTCGAGTGTTCCCTGTCCTTTTGCCAAAACTGAGACAAACACCGGGCCTTCAAGCTCGTCATTGTCAATAGTGACTATCCCGTCTAATTCATCCTGGCTGAATTCCCATACCCTTTGAATATCACCTACAGAACCATTATAGAATTTATATACATGCAGCTTTACCTCTACAGAACCTGTCCTTCTGTGTTCAAAGTATAAATCAATATTTTGTCTGTCAAACACAGGAATATTTGATTTCCAGAACACTATCTGAGAAAATGTGTCTCCAAAATTTCCTTCTAATAGCATGTCATAGTTTCCCTTACATCTGACTGAACCTCTAAAAAACTGACTAACAGATATATGCTCCGGCTTAAACTTTTCACCGTATGGCTGTCTGTAATACTTTGCTGCCTCCTGATCCATAAAAACCTGCACATCCCCCGAATAGAGGTAAAGACCTGATCGCTCCTCAAAATAATCATGAGTAACACTGTTTTGCATATTTACATTCTCTGTAGCAAAAAGACTGTTCGCTCTTGTAATCTTAGCCAGTATCTTTTTTTCCTTATTGGTTATATCTCTGTCTAAAATAACGATATCTACCTGTTTAGGTGGAAAAATTCCTGTGTCTTCATAATTCTCCCACTCAACGAAATCGGGAATGTTATATTTGGTTGTCCAATCCTCATTTCCAATATACAAAATCTGAATACTATTCAACTATACCTAACACCTTTCGCCATTTATCAAGTAATACTTCTGTTTTATAGTCCTTTCCTGCTTCATAACACGCAACAAGAGCTGTATTCCAATTCTCCAGACTATCCAGATAAAATGCTAGACTTCTGCCTATCTGATTATAATCATCTATGATTCTACCGTTTTTGCCATCATGCAGGAACTGATCCTCTGAAAAACTAATACGCGGAACACCTTTACTTATCGCTGTTATATAAAGGAAAACATCAACCACTCCCCGCAAATCCAATATGATCCTTTGCTCATTGATACATTTGCTGATGGTTCTCTCATCCACACACACATCGATAAAAAATCTCTGTTCAACCTTTTCTTCGTCCTCATCAATAGAGTCAGCTTTACATGCCCATCTTATATCGTGTCCATATTCCCTGAGCATACCGACAAGCTCGTTACGAATATTATCTTCATGTCCCCACTGTGCATTTCTTGTAAAAATGTGTACCCTTGCAAGATCGTTAATACACAAATACTCTGACACCTCACGGATAATTGCTCTATATGCATCCTTTTCCAAACCATCTATAGGAATCAAAATATTCTGAACCTTTAACTGCTGACTTATACCAAAATCCATACGCGTATCATACGGTGGAATATCCGTAATACGCAGGCTCGAATCTGACAAATTATCCTTTATAATTTCCGTTGTATTTTTTGAATCTGTAATAATATATTCAGAGGACTTCAGATAACCTTTGATGCTATGAATTTTCGAATAATCATATCTTTCTTCAAAAAAAGTATATACTACCTTTCTTTCTCGGAGCACCTCACCTAAAACATTCATATGCAAACTATGAGCTGCCACGAAAAAAGTATCCTTAGCTCCTGTTTCATTAACAAAATCAGATAGTACCTCCTGTATCACCTCATCAAGTGAGTCATATGACAACTTGCAGAATTGCTTTTCCCCTGTTTTAGTATCATACATCGGATAAGAAGGATTCACCACCACACTACCATCAGATGCATTTACTCTAAGCTTCCAAATGGTGTTTTCCATCAGGTAATCCTGATATTTCATTTGTCCGTTTTCATAAATAATCGTTGAAGATACAAAGCCTCTGTCATCGTAATAATTCCTTCGACAAATCTGCCCTTCCTCGTACATATCTATAATTATGGGGTTCCCATCCTCACCGAACTCAACCTGGGCATATTTCTGTCCATCATATAAGGCAACAATTGAGAATGGTGAATATACAAACTCCACGCCCTCCGGCCACTTAATATCATGATATGACAACACAGCCATCTTAGTCCTCTTAATCTGTGCAATTGCATCAAAACAAGACCAGTATGGCGAACGATACATGCCCTGTCTATGAGAGAAATGCCTGAAATTTGGTGAATAACCAAGTAAAACTATCCGATACTTCACATCCACATTTCTGTGAAATAGTGTAATCTGTTTAATTGTTTCGTCAAACTCTGATTTCATTCTCCTCATGTACCATTGCTGTTCATTTTCAATCCATGAGTTTTCCTTATACCATGCCGGTACAAAATATAACATTAAAAATCTCCTTATACTATATGAACGGATGATATCTGTCCATATTTCTATAAACCTCAGCCTCTCTATATAACGATATCCAAATGCCTGTCGACATCATTATAGAGCATGGTAACATAGCCAGTGTTGAATCAATATATCCTCCAAATTGAAGAAATAGCGGAACTCCCTGACATATACATATAATTATCGAGCTGTATATAGAAAATCTGATTACTGTACCCACAAGATATCTGCGAGTAGGCTTACCTGCATATATATCCAGGATAGAATCCCCTGATTTCAACAGATTCTCGGCCTCCTTGCCCGGTGTAAGCATTATCACAGAAAATAAAATTGTAAGTAATGCAATAATTGCCAAATATACTATAATTCCAAAAACAGCCGTGAGCCTAAGATTATCAACAAGCCATGCAAGCTTTTGATTATCCGGGTGGTGATAATATAAGCCTGAACAGACAAACTGCGGCAGCATAAATACCGCTGAGGTGAACATAAGCGGCATTGCACCAACAGGATTTAACTTATATGCCAGGTAATTCTTATCTGCATAAATATTGTTTATGGAAACTCTCTGTACTGCTATTCTCTTTTCAGTTGTTTCTATTATAATCATAATAGCAATCTCAACAACACCGATAATTACAGGCAAAATCAGTCTGTCTGCTTTCTGCCCTGCAAACATATTCATCATTCCATCCACAATATTTATCATGAATACACTCATGCGACCACCAATACCATATTTCGTGGTTCTATCACACATATACACTACTATAAGCATACCTGCTATAAGCTGTATAAACACAATTACCTTTGTAATCAACAGCATCTGCGCATCCATATCCTTGTATACAAATGTCTGAACCTTCTGATATGCCTGGATAAATGCAATTACCATCATAAAAAAAAGTGTCCATATATTAAGTTTTCTTGGAGATATCTTTCGGGAACTGTCTAAAGATATTATTGCTACCAATAGCACTGCAAGTATTGAAGCAATCATATATGGCCACAATCCCAGAATAAACAATGAACAGTTTTTCATATCTCCTGATAATGCCTGAAGCAAAATAGATTGTGCATCAACACTTACATGCTCATATGCTTTCAGATCTATTCCATATAATGGGATATTTCTTCCAATCATATATACAAGCATTATTATCAGAGAATACAATATCTTATACAATAATACATGTTCTTTTTGTCTCTTCTCTTTCAATGATTTCGATTTCCTCTTCCTTTGAATAGTATTAGTGACCATCCATAACAGATGGTCACTAACATTATAAAACAATATTCTTAGTATTGCTATTGATTATTTATTTCTCATCAGAATTATCCTCTGAATCGTCGCTCTTTGCAGGTTTTCTTCTGCGGTTATCATAGACACCCTTTCCTGTGATAGCTGCAACTGCTGCTGCAATCCACCACCACCATGTTTTGATACCGTCCTTGGCTGTTCCGCCTGCTGCAAGAGGTGTATCCTCATCCTCGATATTCTGAAGATTATCGTCTTCCTCATTTACTGCAAGAGGAACCTGTGCATCCTGAATTGGTGTATTCTGTGCTGCAGGTGCTGCCGGTGCAGGCGCTGCTGGAGCTACCGGTGTAGCTGCTGCAAGAGGTGTAGCAGCCGGTGTGATAGTTGCTGCAGGTGCAGGAGCATTATCTACTGCCGGTGCAGGTGTAGGAGCCGGTGTCGGTACTACATTTGCAGTTGACTGACTCTGACTTGTGCTTGTGCTGATGCTCTCGCTTGTGCTGAGTGATTCACTAGTGCTTGCTGATTCACTTACACTGATTGATGCACTCTCGCTTGCTGATATCCTCTCTGACTCACTTGCACTTGTTGATGCACTCTCACTTGCTGAGGTGCTCTCTGACTCACTTGCACTTGTTGAGGCACTCTCGCTTGCTGAGGTGCTCTCTGACTCACTTGCGCTGGTTGAGGCACTCTCGCTTGCTGAGGCACTTGCACTTGTTGAGGCACTTGTGCTTGCTGAGGTACTTGCGCTAGTCGAAGCACTGGTACTAGCTGAGGTGCTTGCGCTGGTCGAAGCACTGGTACTTGCCGATGTACTTGCACTTGTTGAAGCACTTGTACTTGCTGAGGTACTTGCGCTTGTTGAAGCACTGGTACTTGCCGATGTGCTTGCACTTGTCGATGCACTGGTGCTTGCTGAGGTACTTGCGCTGGTTGAGGCACTTGCGCTGATTGAGGCACTGGTACTTGCTGAGGTACTTGCGCTGGTTGATGCGCTTATGCTAGCGGATGTACTTGCGCTAGTTGACGCGCTGGTGCTTGCTGAGGTGCTTGCACTCGTTGATGCACTCGTGCTTGCTGAGGTACTTGCGCTTGTTGAAGCACTGGTGCTTGCTGAGGTACTTGCACTGGTACTTGCGCTTGTTGAGGCACTTGTACTTGCCGATGTGCTTGCACTTGTTGATGCGCTTGTGCTTGCTGATGTGCTTGCGCTTGTTGAGGCACTTGTGCTTGCTGAGATACTTGCACTCGTTGAGGCACTTGTACTTGCCGATGTACTTGCACTTGTTGATGCGCTGGTACTTGCACTGGTGCTTGCGCTTGTTGAAGCACTTGTACTTGCTGATGTGCTTGCGCTTGTCGATGCACTTGTGCTTGCTGAGGTACTTGCACTTGTCGATGCACTTGTGCTAGCCGATGTACTTGCACTGGTTGAGGCGCTGGTGCTTGCTGAGGTGCTTGCACTCGTTGATGCACTCGTGCTTGCGGATGTACTTGCGCTAGTTGAAGCACTTGTACTTGCGCTTGTCGATGCACTGGTACTAGCTGAGGTGCTTGCACTCGTTGATGCGCTGGTGCTTGCTGAGGTACTTGCACTGGTTGAGGCACTTGTGCTTGCTGAGATACTTGCGCTGGTTGAGGCGCTCGTACTAGCTGAGGTACTTGCACTTGTTGAGGCACTGGTACTTGCTGAAGTACTTGCACTTGTTGAGGCACTCGTACTTGCTGAGATACTTGCGCTGGTTGAAGCACTAGTGCTTGCTGAGGTACTTGCGCTGGTTGAAGCACTGGTACTTGCTGATGTGCTTGCACTTGTCGATGCGCTGGTACTTGCCGATGTACTTGCGCTGGTTGAGGCGCTTGTGCTTGCTGAGGTGCTTGCACTTGTTGATGCACTGGTACTTGCTGATGTACTTGCACTGGTTGAGGCACTGGTGCTAGCCGATGTACTTGCGCTGGTTGAGGCGCTTGTGCTTGCTGATGTGCTTGCACTTGTTGATGCACTGGTACTTGCTGATGTACTTGCACTGGTTGAGGCACTGGTGCTAGCCGATGTACTTGC